>ENA-ORSL01000118-ORSL01000118.1-human-gut-metagenome-genome-assembly--contig:-NODE-118-length-93499-cov-6.786632_pt1 | contig 93499 bp, 100 predicted proteins | sample MGYA00242190_ERZ509157 | MGnify/ENA primary metagenome ERZ509157 (study PRJEB26280, sample SAMEA2338664) | human gut metagenome | biome: human gut; feature: human-associated habitat; material: faeces... | reverse complement strand
CCGCCCCTTTTCTACTCTATGGAAGTCACCCAAGAATTTTGAGCAAAAGGGTTGATTTCCTACCACAGTTCCGTTATACTACGATATGTAAAGTCTCTCTCTTGCTGGTTCTATGCCAGTACGTTTCTTTTGACCCCGCTCAGTTCTGGGGTTTCGTTTTCAAATCATTTATACGTTCAATGAGCATCTATCTGTAGGGATACAGGTAGGTGTTTTTTTTGATAGAAAAATTATAAAGGAGGAATAATCAATGGCATACCACTTCATTATCCACACAAAAGGTTTCGTCCCATTTCAGTGGTCTGAGGAAAACACGGATGGGCTGAGACGCAATGCAGTTATTACAGCAATGGATGGCCTAAAGTTCAGAGAGCCTTCTGAAAAGGCCTTGCGTTGGCGTATTGGGATGTTCCTGCACGGGGCCTACGCAGAAGTTGACGAAGCCGACTATGAGGCATATTATGCTTGGATGAATCGTCCCAGAAACATCTTCCGGTACTACGACCCATTGTCTATGCATTGGCAAAAGTTGCGTGTGGAAGCCCCGGGATTCCATCAGGGATACTGCAACATCGATAAAATCATCGAATCTGTGAAGAAAGATGGTTCCTACCACCTTCCGTTCAAAGCAGCTTATGACGCAAGGCAGTATTCCAAGAACTTGGACGCTTGCTATTGCGAAATTAAAAAAGCGTAAAGGAGAGTAATTATGAAAGCTATTGTAACCATGAGAATCGAAGGCCGTTTTATTTGCGAAGTTGAGGTTCCTGATGATGCCTCTCGGGAAGATATCCGTGCGGCCGCAGACGCCAAGTTCGGCGATGCAGACTTTGGTGCCCTGGAGGACATCGATGGCAAGGCTGTCACTTGGACAGACGAGGACGACCTCATGCATGACTTCGATATTATTAGAGCCGAATAAGGGAGGATAAGACTATGTTTTACGTTTTGGACTTTAAGAACCACGGGTTCACCACCTGTGAAAATTTTGAGGCTGTCGAGGCAAAGCTCAAAGAGTTATTTGCTGCCGGCCTTGACAAAAGCGAAATCACAATCATCAACCGCATGGCAGATAGCTGCGAGATGGATGTGGCTCAGTTCTGGGAGCTCCGGAAATCCATGAGTCCCCTGGAAACAAAAAGCGGCGCGTTTACGGACGAGCTGCTGAACTACACCCATGCGCATTGCAACTGTTGTGGCGAAGATTTCGACATCACGGGATTGCCTATCGAATGCCCCTACTGCGAGGCCTTTTACGACAAGGATAAACCGTATATCGAAATCTATCGATAAAGGTGAAGAAGTTTAATATGAAAGATTACAAAGTAATGGACCGCCCGTACACAGAAAAAGAAATCCGCGACAACATAGACGAGAATGGAACTATCTGCGGCATTGTTCGGGTTGAGCTGGATGAAATCATTGAAAATGATTTCGAGGGCTTCCTCGATATTTTGTCGGAGCGGCTCATCGACAGCCCGTGCCTTATGGGCACTGACTACAAAATTGTCGGGCATGAAGGCGATAAATGCCTCCACTTCAGGGTGATGGGGCAGGTCGAGTTGGTCGTCGATGAAGACGATGCGTAACCGATAGCCTATTGCCTTACTAATACCACAAAACAGCGCCCATGGTTTCTGCTTACACGCAGCGACCATGGGCGCAAAAAATCCCACAGATTGTACCAATGCGGGTAGAAATCATTATTCCGTATGTGGTATAATTTACTCACATAATAGACGAAAGGAGAGTAATTATGTCCGAAGAAAAGAAAGTAACGCTTACAGCGCAGCAGCAAGCCGTTGTTTCCAATCGCGGCGGTAATTTGCTGGTTGCGGCAGCAGCCGGTTCTGGCAAAACGAAAGTGCTGATAGACCGCATTATGTCGCAGGTCTGTGACGAAGACAAGAACATCAATGACTTTCTCGTCATTACCTACACGAAAGCGGCTGCCGCTGAATTACGGTCCAAAATCACTGCGGAACTGTCCAAGAGATTGGCCGCCGCCCCCAGCAACAAACACATCCAGGACCAAATGCATCTGGTCTATGCGGCGCAAATCTCGACAGTTCACTCTTTCTGCTCCAAGGTGCTGCGCACAAACGCTGCCGTTGCCGGTTTGACGCCGGATTTCCGTGTAGCAGAGGAGCATGAGAGCAAGGTGCTCCGTGCAGATGCCATGATTGATACGCTGGAAGCAGTCTATCAGGACATCGACAAGCATCCAAATGTCAAAGCGTTCATCGATGAACTGGCTTTTGGCCGCGATGACGAAGCAGTCCCCGCTATCGTCCATAGCGTGTATGACACCGTACAGAGCCATCCGTGGCGCGAAGAGTGGGTCGATACCTGCTTGGACAATATGGATGTCTCGAAATACACCGATGCCATGCAGACGCCGTGGGGACACTACTTGGTGGAGGACATCAAGCGATACATCAAGTCTCAGATTCCACTGGTGGAAACGGCTATCGAAATCTGCGACAGGGAAGAGGCGTTGTCTCTTGCCTATTCAGGCGCTCTGAACGCAGATATGTACAAGCTCACATGTATTCTCTCTGCCAAAACGTGGGACCAGCTTTACGTGATGAAGGACTCTGCTTGGGAACGGATGAAGCCCATCAAGAAGAGCATGGAATATTCCGTAACGCTGCAGGAACAAATCAAGGCATTGAGAGACCGTTATAAGAAGGCGGTTACGAACAAGCTCAAGAGCATTGACGGGATGTCCGCCGAGGTCCTTGGGGACCTGAAGAAAACGGAAGCGTCTATTCGGGGCATGTTCGAAATGATGAATTCCTTTGAGAAGCGGTATCGGGAAAAGAAAGAACTCCACAATGTTCTGGATTTCTCCGACCTTGAGCACAAGACTATCGAATTGCTCATCGACCCGAAGACCCGGGAGCGCACTGAAATTGCGGAAGCAGTCAGCAAGCAGTACGTCGAAATCATGGTTGACGAATATCAGGATTCCAATGGCGTACAGGAAACAATTTTCTCTGCATGCAGCAATGGTCATAACCTGTTTATGGTCGGCGATGTGAAGCAGTCTATCTATCAATTCCGTCTGGCTGACCCAAGCATCTTCCTCGGACACTATAACGAGTACAAGGATTATACGCAGGCTAAGGGCGACGAGCCAAGGAGAATCCTGCTCAGCAAGAACTTCCGCTCACGCCCCGAAGTGCTTGAAGCCACCAACGAGGTCATGTATACCTGCATGTCCCCGGAATGCGGCGGCCTTGAATACGGGAAAGACGAAGCCCTATCTGCCGGCCGTACTGATTTCACCCCGTCTGTCGGTCCTGTTGTCGAACTGGCTGCCATCAACATGGACAGCGTTGGTTCTACAACTGACGATGATGACGATGGGGTAGAAGCCGTTGCAAAGACGGACGTCGAAGCCCGCTATGTGGCACAGCGAGTCAAAAAGCTGCTGGATAGCGGTAAAATCATGGATGAAGATACCCATGAAGACCGCGCCATCACACCAAATGACATTGCTATTTTGATGCGCTCGACCAAGAACACCACTCAGCACTATGTTAAGGCGCTGAGCGAACTGGGCATCGCATCTAAGTCTTCTCGAAACGGCTCCATTATGGACACCGCCGAGATTCAGACGCTGTATTCTTTCCTTCAAGTCATCGACAGTCCATTGCAGGATATCCCGCTGGTGTCAGTTCTGGCATCCCCGCTGGTCGGGTTTAATGCGGAAGATATTGCAAAGGTCAAACTATGCAAGCCTGATTTCCACTACTTCTACGAGGCTCTGACAGCAGCCGCAATGCATAGCGCAAAATGCCGGCGCTTCATTGAGAAGCTGACCAGCTTGCGTGAAATGGCGCCGCACAGCCGCCTTAGTGAACTGTTCACGGAACTGCTGTTCTTGACGGACGCTGAGGACGTGTTCGGTTCCATGCCGAGTGGTGAGCAGCGCATGGCCAATGTCCAGAAGTTCGCCGAAATGATTGCCTCGGCAGAAGCCGGCGGCACAAAGAGTCTGTTCTCTTTCATCTGCGATATGGAGGCGCTGAAAGAACAGGGCGTAGAACTGCCTCAGGCGGCCGCTGGTACGCTTGAGGATGAAGCAGTATCAATACTTTCCATCCACACCAGCAAGGGCTTAGAGTACCCTGTGGTCATCCTGAGCGACCTTTCCCGCCGGTTCAATACGGCGGACCAGAAAGGCTCTGCGTTGCTCCATAGGGAACTGGGCGCCGGTGTGCAGGTCTTGGATAAGGAACTGATGCACCGCTATCCCACGATTGCACGAACAGCTATCGCAACGGCGTTTGCATCCGAGTCCAAGTCCGAGGAACTTCGTATCCTCTACGTGGCAATGACCAGAGCAAAGCAGAAGCTCATCATGACCTACTGTGATAAGCTGGAACGCACGATGGCTCGGCTGGCATCTGAGGTTGAGGTCCCGCTGCCCCCGGCAATTTCAAAGTCCGTGAGCAATCCCGGCGAATGGGTTCTGCTGACCGCTCTGTCACGCGAGGAATCCAGCCCGCTGTGGAAGGTCGCAGACGCTGCCTACGCAGCACCAGTCAGTTATGGAACCCCGTGGGCTATTTCGATTGTTGAAGCCAAAGATGTCGGCGGAAAGACCCGCACCTTGGAAGAACTCGAATCCAGTATTGACCCGGAAGCAGATTCCGAAGTCGAATCGGAAGAAGAACTTCCTGGTCTTGATGTTGATAAACTTGAAAAGGATTTGAGCTTTGAGTATCCTCACACCAAGGCCACACATACACCGTCTACCGCCGCCGCGTCTAAGCTGACAGGGAAGGTAAAGAACATTACCATCCGGCGCCCGGACTTCGCGAAAGTGAAGAAGGGCTTTACCGCCAGCGAGCGCGGTACGGCTACGCATCTGTTCATGCAGTATGCTGACTATGCCAAATGCGCAACAGCGGGGGAGACAGGTATCCGCGAGGAAATTACCCGCTTGAGGACTTTTGGCTTCATGACCAAGGAAGACACCGAAGCAATCCTCGTTGACACGCTGGTTGATTTCTTCAAGAGCAAAGCAGGACGAGCTCTTGCAGAACTGCCGACAGGCGGCATGCACAGAGAATTCCCGTTTGCTGTGCTCGTCCCTGCGAACACGGTGTACGGTGAAGATGCTCCCGAAAGCGATGATGTGCTGCTGCAGGGCATTATCGACATGTTCGTTGAAATGGATGATGGAACCATCCACATCTATGACTTCAAAACGGACTATATCGCCGATGAAACTGATGAAGCAGCAAAAGTGGAGCATTACCGGCCGCAGCTTGCAGTCTATGCAACGGCGTTGGAAGCCATTTACCACAAATCTATTACTGACAAGAATCTTGTATTCCTCCGCACGGGGAGCCAAGTTTCTTGCTAAATCGACAAATCTCACAGTCGCAACAAACAAGCCCCTGGCCACCGAATGGTGGTCAGGGGCTTGCTCCATTTGCGGGATAAATCAATTGTCGTGAGGCTGCTTGTCTCTGTGCGCCTGCTCGTAGTAGGCGTCAGACCTTCCGTCTGCGTCGCCGCCGACGCGGCAAACAGCATACGCCAGAAAAACAACGAAGAGTGTCACCAATCCTAATGCAATACCCATCTTAGATACCTCCGAAAACAATTATTTTGAAGACTATATCGATTTGACAAAACGCTTTGCCTGATGCGGGGTAATGGTTCGGACTTTTTTATCCAGCTTCCATTCGGACAGCTTTAACGGCCAATCCGTGTCCTTGCAGACATCCGGATTTTCGGCGTCGATTAGAGCTTTCTCCTCGACCTCGCGGGCTTTGATAAAGTCCATCGCCGTTTTCAGATACCGGATAGCATAGGCGTAATCGACCGCCTTTCCGCCAACCGACCAGCCGCCGAGCTTCTTGTTGTTAATGACCCATTCCAGCCAGACGCTATTCATATATGTGAGGTTGATGATTTCCTTGTCGTACACTTCAAAATTCGACCGAGCGGGTTTATCCGTCTTTCTGCCATAGTACCATGCATCGGATTTTTCAACAGACAAGAACACATGGCGATTCGGCTCTGTCTGGTAGCGTTCTATGACCACCGCACCCTTGAAGTCCTCGGGGTATTCATCAAAACGCCATGCTTCTGATTTTAGCGGAATATTTTTATCAGGGTAGCGATACCGCACCATATCGACTGGGGCATCGAACTCGACCAAATTCGCCTTATAGATTTTGCAATCATCGACGGAGCAATCATGGGTGCGGTTCTTTTCACCACGGCCACGGGAATTGTCCCAAGGCCGGTCGGCACTCACGTACCTGCCGTCGCTCCAATGCTCAGGAACAAGGCTCTGGCATGTCAAAAGCATATCACCCTCAGTGATGCGCTCGTTGCAGCGCTTGATGATATCGGTAAAAGACCCGAAACGATTGTCCGTCAACCACGCATCAGCAACGGCATACTGCACGTAGGGGCTCTGCTTGGACAGTTTTACGCCAGCAGGCAAGGGAAGCATATCGGAATGGTCCACAACGCCCTGCAGCACGTTGTAAACGAACGTACGGGACACCAGACCGTCAAGGATACGCTTGCGCTCCTCGCGCTGCTTCTTGACATAGCGCTCACGCTCGCTTTCAAAAAGGAAATCAGGGGTATCTGCAGGCCGTTCGTCAACCGTAATCGCCTGCGTGATGATAAGGTCATCATCGATATGTACGCGGGTTTCGTCCGTCCAGCCAAGCCAGACATTCTCGCCATTACGAATGATGATGCCAACTGTTTTCCCATGATAATAATCATACGTATCCAGCAGATTCTGATAAGGGATATTGTTGTCACTGGCAATCTTCTTCCCGGTACGGCTCAAGCGTACCAGAACAACGCATCGCTCATTTGGTGCGAAGGTGTCGAGCGCGATAGTGGAGTGCTTGAGGAACGACTCAAACATGCTGATGTCTTCCCACTCGATAGAATAGAGGGAAGCCAGACGGCCAAGGTCTTCGTCAAGAAAACGCAGCTTCTGATGGATGACGATAGGCTCTTCGTCAGACGCCTTCTTGCCGCTGCGGATTTTGCCAAATTTGACGACCTCACCGGCATAGCAGCGGATAGCATAGATTTGAGAGTCCAGCAGATAAATCTGTCCCTCCAACTGGTACTTCATTTCTTCCATTTGGCGCTTTTTCTCGTTGAGTTCTGCCATGCGCTTTTCTATCTTGGCTTCGAGTTCCGCCTTGATTGCATCCATCTGTGCCTTCAGTTCTGCAAGCTCACCAGTTTTGGCGTTCTTGGTATCATCCAGAGTCTGTTCCAATTCCGCCATAGCATCTTCGTGAGCTTTGAGCTGCTCGTTCAGGCCCGCTTTTGTCAAAGAGTTCTCAGCACCGGATGGAATCAGAGCAGCATCGCCTTCCTGTCTGGCAGACCCAAGTGCGGCTCGCAGGGACGCAGGCGTCACATCAGAATAGTCTTTCGCATGGATTCTTGTGATATATTTCTCAGGCTCACAGAATACGAAACCCTTGCTGGGGTTTCCCATGTGGATGTAGGCCAACTCCCCGTCGAACCACTTGCCGATATACAAGGGCTGCTCAAATTCCTCAGCAAACGACAAAAACTGGCGTAGCTTATCGGCGTTTTCAATGCGCTGTCTCGCCCATTTTGCCTCCTGACTGTTATTGGGGTCTGGCCCGCCATATCCGCCTTGGACGGTGAAGAACCGGTCGATTGCCGCCGCTTCGTCAAGCACACGAGGGGAATATCCCGGATTCACGATTTTCTTCAGCTTGCTCCAGACCGTCTGGGCTTCCTCGACAGACAGGTTTGTATACCATTCGAGGTACTGTTCGACGTCATGAATTTTTGCAGTGTCAAGTTCTTTCATAGCAGTGGCTCCTTTGCTCTTCGAAAAATGGGAAGGATATCAGCGTTCAGAGACAATGTACTTCCTGAAGGAACGCCTGTTTATACATGGACAGAGGAAGTTCTGCACCATATGACCCGCAGGAAATGAAATTGTGAACCTCAACCAGCGCTGTTTCGCCATCATCGGTAACCATGACATCTACGGTGCAGGCTTTGAGGAGGTCACCCGCAGTTTTTGCCATATCCTCCACCAGACTGCGGTCGGGGAGGACCCAAGGATTGCCGGAATAGTTTTTGATGTCGAGGACTTTGCCGTGATGCACGAATGCTCGCCACTCCGAGCATCTATCCGTCCGCATGGGAAGAACCTCGGAAACGAGAAGCATCGGCTCGCTTGCGTAGGGCTCCGAAGAATCAGATTTCTTGTAGACTCCGGTAAAATCTGTTTTTAGGCAGGAGTATGACTTTACGAAGAGTTCATCCACGCCCCAATCATCGTAGAGCATACGAACAGCTTCTACCCCAGGAGCATAGGCGACCCGCCGTTTGTAAAAGCGATTTTGCTGGAGCGCCAGAGGAATATTGACCGGCTTGATTTGTGAGACATGGTAGACCTTCTTCATGACCTTCTCCACGAACTCAATCGTGCCAATGGGAATGCAGCCTTGCCACTTGCTGCAATCTAATAGGTCAATGTCTTCTAAGGACACGGCTGTGACCTTTGGCAGATAGTCGCGGTCCTTCCACATCTGAAAGCGAATTGCCTCTAATCCGCCATTTGCAAATTCGTTTAAACGAGGGATAGGAAGCAACGGGTCTTCATTCACTTGCAGAAGGAACTTGTCCTGCTGAGGAAAGGAACTTCCTGCATTGATGTCAGTCATAGTGTAGCCTTTCTCATTCATTGCCGCTGATAGCGTTCCAGAAGGGAATCTTTACGGTAAATAGGACTCGGCCGCTGATAGCATCAGCTGAGATGTAGGGGTTCTCCCAATATCTCGCATCAATGCTATAAAGGCGGTTATCGCCCAGCATGAAGTAGCAGCCATCGGGGACAAGGTACTCATCGCAGTAGCCTGCGTCCGTAGGAATACCATCTTCCAGGTACGCAGATTCATCGAGTTCCTCACCGTTGATATAGACATTCCCATCTGCGAAGGTAATAGTATCGCCCGGCAGACCGATGACACGCTTGAAGTACACAACGCCGTCTTCACGCTTAAATACGACAGGGGTGCCACGGTCGAGGTTTTCCGTATCAATCAGCCTGAAGGCAACGAAGAAGCTGCCAGCGTGATAGTTCGGCTCCATAGAACCCGTCGGCACAACTCCAAACTGGAAAATCACAAGGCCAAGGATAATCGCAATCAGCGGCCCGCCATACAGGTAGAAGTATTCTTTCAGGATATGGAGCACCCATTCAACAGGAGTGCGCTTCTTCGGCGCCTGTTCCTCCTGAGCAGCCATTTCTTCCGTCGTTACCATATTTTTATCGTTGTTCTCCACAACGCTCGCCTCCTCGATATTGTAGTTCGCGTTCATCAGGTGAGTGTATTGTACCACATATGGAATAATAGATGCAAGGCGCATTAGGGCTTAAATGGCATCAACACGGAAAATTCACAAATCTGTCAGCAAAATTTTTCAGAAATCTTGAAAGAACACTTGACGCGAAAGCACCTGATTCGTATAATGATACTGTAAATGTCTCTCTTATGCTTCCTTCACAGGAAGAAGTTTCTTTCCAAGGCTCCTTTTGGGGTGTCTTGTCGTTTCTTATATTTTTGTCAATTACCTATGAATTCCATCGCTATCGGTGGAGTACATAGGTTTTTTTATATTCTGTTCCAAAAATCATTTAGAACAAAGGAGAGTAATTATTATGAAAACAAGTATCAGACTCGACGCAAACACCTACGAAAACATGTCCCCCGAGGCCGTTAAGGCTTCTGTGTGCCGCCGTGTGAAGCGTGCTGAGGTAGAGGCTAAGCCTCGGCGCCGCATCATCGCAGGGCTGCTGTGTTCGTCCATTCTGTGTGCCACCCTCCTGGGAGGTTTCGCAGCGACGAAAATGTCTTCCAACCAGGCTGTGGCTGAGCCTAAGTTGGAAACGCTCTACGTCTACGCCAATGGTCAGGGTCCGTGGGAACTCAGTGAGGACGATTTGGCCATCGTTCTTTCTGCGGTCATGGGCAGTGCCCGTGGCGAGGACCAGCTGGTTATGCAAGCGGTAGCTCAGGCTATCCGCAACACCAGCGAGGACGAGCACATCACGGTATCTGAGGTCATCGAGCAGTTCAACTATCCCGTTTGGGATGGCGAACCCTCTGATGCAGCCAAGGATGCTGTGGGGAAAATCACGGAGAATGGTCGTTCCGCAGTGGATGCTCGCATCCACTACTGGTACAACCCATGTGTCCAGGATGGCGACTGGTTCGAAAGCAGCCGCCAATTCATCTGCCAAATCGGAAACGTTCGTTTCTTTGCGTGACAGATGAACCGGAAATCAGAGGACGACGCGCACTGGCTATGCGTGTCGTCCTCTTGGTTTTCAAAAAATAAAAAAGAAAGGGAGTAATTATTATGACAATCGACGACTACCTTCGCGGCAAAGTTCCTCGCACCAAAAGCATTGTCGCAACCATCAACGAGCTGACTTCACACTGCCAAAACGTCGGATTGATGACGACAGCGTTTGCCACAGAACTGGGTATGCCCCAGGATGAAGCAAACCATCTGGGCGTCTGTGCTGTATTCCACGATGTTGGAAAGCTGCTTGTCCCCGTTGAAATCCTGCTGAAGCCGGGAAAACTAACGGCACAGGAATATTCCATCATCAAGGACCATCCGCTAACCGGCGCAAGAATTCTGCTCAACATCTTTGACGATGCGATGGTCAGCAGGATTGCCCTCCAGCACCATGAGCGGTATAATCATCACGGTTACCCGCTGCATCTGCATGCGGCGCCAGTTGATACACAAATCGTTGCCGCCTGTGACTGCCTTGAGGCGTTGACTGCACACCGCGCTTATAAGGATGCGATGGACTTCGCAACTGCCTACAACATGGTCTCACGTGAGGCTTGTGGGACATTCCACCCGGAAGTGATGGCTGGACTGTGCAAAGACGCTGTCTATTGCAGACTGGAAGCTATCTACGAAAGGCTTGAGCGCCCTTCGAGAGCATGGCTCAACGCCTTGGACACCCGTACAAACGAATTTATCAAGAAGTATATGAACGAGGGGGAATAATCATGTATGGATACGCTGTAGCATCCATTGTCGGTAGAATCACCGGCCCTGCAAGACACGGCGTCACTAACGGCCGCGCTTATGCCTTTTTTGATGTTGCCATCAATAAGCGGAAATACACCGACCAGAACGGTAATGAGGTAGAACCCAAGCCGGAATACCTCAACATGGTCGCGTGGGGTACGAATGCTGAAATCATCGCGGCTCAAGCCGAAAAAGGCAAAGTCTTCATCGGCATGTGTAACCTTCGTCCGCAAGAGGAAACGACCAGCGTTGGAGAAGATGGTACGCTGAACGTATACAGAAATAACGTTCAGTTTGAACTTATCGGCGGGCAGTACGACATTGTCTCTGTGGATGATGCCGTTTTTGGACAGGTCGATGTTTCGATTTCCGGCCGGCTCACAAAGGATATTACTTGTGGCAAAACTGCTGCCGGTCGTCCATATGCTTTCTTTACGGTCGCTGTAAATAAGCGCAAGCGTACTGATGCGAACGGCAATAAGGTTGAGGTTGCGCCGGATTACTTCAAAATGGTCGCATGGGGCCCGACGGCCAGCATCGTTGAAAAACGAGCACAGCCGGGGATTATTTTCTCATGCCAAAGTGAGGCAAAAACCATGGCGCCGCAAAAAGCAAACAAGGATGGCAAGCCTGCCATCTACAAGAAGGAAATGCAGTTCGTCGTCGATTCATCTCTCTTCCATTTCATGAAGCCGAAGTCTGATGAAGCTTCTGCTGCATCCGCACCGCAAGTTGCTGCAAAACAGCAGCAACCTGCGTATTCCGCTCCTATGACGGACCCGGAAGCAGACTTCGAGGATGAATTTGTCGATGTAGAGTCTGCCGATGGAACTCCTACGATGATGCCTGTACAGGGAAAATCTTCTGCGGGAGTTCCTGTTGCCCAAGAAGAACGCACATATGAAGATGGGGAGACACCGTTCTTGCCTTTCTAATATTTCCCATGAAAAAGGTCGCCTTATGGCGGCCTTTTCCTTTTTTCGTGGGGAAGTATATACCAGTTGAGGGATATTTCGTTCCACACACGGAATAGTCCTTGCAAAGATGGTTACTTTGTGCTATATTTTGGACAGAGAAGAAAGATTTGTGAATATATGCTGGTGTAGCTCAGCTGGTAGAGCAGCTGATTTGTAATCAGCAGGTCGGGGGTTCGAATCCGTCCACCAGCTCCAGCCAAAGGTTGGCACCTCAAAGCGAACTGCATAAAAGATGGGGAAATGCGAGCATATTGCTCATATTTTCCCATCTTTTATTGTCAGCATCTATTGTACGCAGCCTAAGGCCCATATTTGCAATTTAATGCTTTTCTCTTGATTATTCATTCCATAAATGGTACGATGTATTCATATATTGGATGTAATTTCAACGAAATATTATTCCCGTTTTGAGAAATCTATATCTAATGCACCACGGACAAATACATTCATGCGTCAAAAATCGGGCAATATGAGTGGCGGCTAAGACGTTATCAGGAGGCATTTATGGCTGAGAACCAAACAACAAGAGAAAAGACTGCCGGAAGAGGAAAAAACCGCGCCGGGTTGGAAGGGAAACCCGTCATCAGCGTAGCGGAAGCTGCCGAGAAATGGGGAATCTCTGTGCGCCGGGCTAATCAGCTTTGCCAAGACGGTAGGGTAATAGGTGCCTTCAAATTGACTCCACGTCTGTGGGTTATCCCCGCAGATGCTCCAAAGCCGGATGATAACCGTATTTCAACAAAACGAAAACCCCGAAACCATCCCATAAAGGCGGAGGAATCTGTTGATGAGAAATAAGGATGATGACATTAAAAACGAGGGATGGAAAATAGCCGCGATAAAGAAAACCGGCGAATTGATTCCATACCAACCGCTGAAGAAGCAGGCAAGACCAAGAAGGTCTGTTGTTGTTGCGTCATTTCTCTCTGAAGACGACATGCTGCAGTATATGCAAATGAAGAAGATGGGGGTGGAAGCCGACGGTATCGCGTATATCGCCAAGGAGCATGAATACCTGGCTTTCCCTAATGAGCGTCTGTCTAAAGCGCTGGATGACCTCGCTGAAAAGGTTGAACAAGTAAAAAAAGATTCTTCCAGAGAGTGTTTTGGGAATTGCCAGAGTTTAGAACACCGGAAAGCGTGCTCCATTTGCTTTCGCGATTTGCATGAAACTTGGGAGCTATGCGCAACAATCAAAGCAATCCAAAGCGTATGTTCAGGAAATCAAGAAAAAAGTTTAGACGGCGCAAAATAAAAGCAGGAAAAGTTCGTTTTTTACATAGAAGTTGCAAAATAAGGAGTCGCTGTGAGCGATTCCTTATTTTTTTATAAAATCCGTCAAAATTGCACCGTGATTTTGCGGTAAAAAGAGCGTTTAATCCCCGTAAATAGGACGTTTTTATGTGTTCTCATCTATTGACAATTGTTCCATATATGGTATGATACGAACATCCAGAAGAGGAGAAAAATGCTATGGCTGAAAAGAATTACGGAGAACTTTGCAAAGAGTGCGGAGAATATCATACCAAACATCCAAGTGGCATTTGCAGCCGTTGCCGTAAGTTGAAAGGCTCGAAGCCCTGTATTGTCTGCGGCACCCACAAAACAGTTGCTCCTGATGGGCTTTGCAGCGCCTGCCGTATCAAGACACTACGGAAGAAGAATGGCGGCGTGTCCATCGAAAAGGCGATTGAAGACACCGAACTTCTGTTGGCTATGCTAAAGAACCGAGCCAATGGTATGTCCTATGCGCAGATTTCCGAAGTTCTTGGCGTTCCTCGCTCAACAGTCTATTTCTGGATTATGAGAGCACTGACGGTTGACACAAAAGATGCCAAAGTAGAGAACATTCCGGAAGACGGAGCATACGATAAGCTGTTCTTCAAGAAAGTCACGTTCCCGCCAACAACCGCTGCGGCTTGCGATGAGGCAAAGAAGAAAGCCGAGAAGAAAGATTTAGCCCCTGAAAAACAATAAATCCGCAAGCCCGCACTCGCTATGGCTTGACATTGTCCAAGCTGTGAAGTAAAATAATAATGTAAATGTCTCTCTGATGCTTGCTCAGCAAGTAAGTTTCTATCGATTTGTCTGCATCTGCGGATGCCAGCAAACCAAGTATCTATCATCTTTTTATAATCAAGCACTGTTTATCCTGCATAGGACGAACGGTGCTTTTTTATTTATAATTTTGAAAGGAGAAATCAAGATGAACATCAACGCAAATGCCAAGAAGTGCCTCGCTGCATGCGAAAAGTCCCTAAGGGAGAACGAGTACAACACCAGAAAAATCAAGGGTGTCGACTGTTCCCATTCCGACGTGGAAACTGTCATTCTGTACGCACAGACCATCCAGAGAAACGGCACTTATGAAGGAGAACTGATGCGGCCTCACGGGGCGGTTGAAGACATCCTGAGAGTCTATAACCTCCTGCCGAATTGACAGGAGGGGGAAAAACAAACGAAAGGAGAGTAATCATGGTAATCCCCGAATATTACAAAGCATTTCGAGGAACGTCGCCACAGGAAGACTTCAAAGACATCATCTTTGATGCCATGCGCTATATGTATGTCCAACTGATGGCGGCATATGATGGCGAAAACACTGACCCTGTAGACCTGAGCAATCTGCCTGGCAGAGAGTTCGGGTTCGAACCTGTCGAAATCATCGGCGTCAGCGCACCGCAGAGGAAAGTAGGGCGCAAGAGGGGGGCTGCACCGGAACCGACTGCGACAGTCTCTTACAAACGCATGCTTGGCCACAGCCGTTGGCAGGCAGTCTACCCCATATCTGAAAAGTCTGCCACTGACATCGCGGAATTCATGAACATGGAGGCCCTCGATATAAACTCTCATGTATATGAGAAGATACCCAATATCGAGGATATGACATACGGCACTCTAAGATACGGCCTTAAGTCTGGCTCCAGCCACAGACTGCTTCCCTTGCTCTGCAACAAAATGCTTGGAACCATATACTACATGCGATGGGACAGCTATTCGTATGCAATAGAGGACCATAGGAAAACCGCAGTCATTAGGGTAACTGGAATTCCATATGTGCGCTCTGGTTCCTCTATCATCGCAGTCAACTGGATTACCGGCGAAGTTCATGCTATTTACGACGCAGCTTATCACTACTACGCAGGAACGCATGAAGACTACTTTTGCTCTTGGGAGCTCTTGGATAACCCGGAACTAAAGGGCGATGAGAAAATGCGAACGGCAAGGCTTAAGGATGTTGAATTGCTCGATGAAGTCAAAATCAAGAAACTCGACAGCAAGAATATGGAGAAGGAGTTCTGCACTTACGGGAACCTTCTTTCACCGGTCGAAACCTTTGCCTTCATTGAAGATGTGTATGCATTGCCGCGACACGCACTGGAGAAAACGGCAATCGACCAGGAAGTACGCTTCTTCGAAAATCCCATACATGACGAAGAATTCATCATGCCCGGTCTGTTCAACACTCTGATTTACACGAAGAACCTGTTTCAGTGTATACTCCAAACGTGGAATATGAGTCGATGGTTGCTGCCGCTGATTCTTACGTCAATCAAACCCGGTGTCCCCATGAAGGAAGAATATAAGACCGTAGCTCAGTGGTTCGGACTCGCGAAACCTGATTTCAACGCGCTTATCCGCTATCCAAACGAGGCAAGATTCATCTTTTTCCTTTGCATGAATCAGTACGCACCAACAAGTATGAAGGTGTTCGAAAAGACCTACAGCAAAGTCATCGAACTCTCCATGGAGTGCGACGAAAACAAGACGAAGTCTCTGGGAACATATAGAGGGATTATTTTCGATAACACGCAGAAACCCATTGCTATAAAAGGCAAACGCGGAAGGACACTCCTCGTCACGTACAAGCTGCCTTCGACGATGGCCTTCTACATGGGACACAGGCTGCATAAGTGCGGCTGGTCAATTAACCACTATTTTAAGTGGCTGATTGACGAATGCTATATCGCCGCACACATGGACCGTCCTGACATCACGCGAGACACGCATATCTGTGGATTGATTGAGCAATACGCCGTCGACTACAACAGGATGGCAAAGGAAATTTCTCCCAAGGTGCCCTTTACTTTGCCACATAACGTGTGTGTGTCCCACGACAACATGGTGACCAATTACAACAAAATCAAGGCTGAACACATTAGTTCTGTAAGCGCAGATGTAGACGTCGATATGGTCTATCACCTCGCATCCTGCTATCGCGGGGCAGACGCTGATGCTTTGGCTCCTATTGATGATGGGGGAGGGAAATGTACCGAGAAATTCATCGTCCTTGAGCCGAAAAAGCCTGAGGACATTTACGATGAAGGTATCGTCCTGAACCATTGTGTTGGTTCCTATTGCAAGGATATCATCAGAGCAAGAGGGTCCATGCGTATCTATTTCATGCGCACCAGACGTTTCCCAGACCACAACCTCGTTACGGTGCAGGTCAATCGACTTGCATCGACCAGTGATTACTATATCTCGGAAGCTGCTGGCAAAGGAAACCGGAAGCTCACAGAGCAGGAGGATGCTTACCTCAAGCGCTGGATTGTCGCGTATAACCAGCGCATTAAGTACATCATGCATGAGAAGGAGGAACTGGAAAAACTCCCTGACAAGTTGGCTCCGATGTATTCGAGAGACATTCGCCGGTGGATAAAGAGCGCCGGTGGAAAGCTGCCCTCCGCTGTTCCCGGAATGAAGCCCGAGAACGTAACCAATGCAGTTACCTCTTGTGTCAAAGACAAGGAGTCTATCTTCGCTAAGGAGAACTATGAAACACCAGGCGACCGCGCCTATGCCATTCAAACCCAGAGCGCCTATATCTTCGGCAAAGATGGGTTAGTGGATATCGACTTGGCACGTAAAGTCATCCGGTCCCTGGGAAAGGCTGTTTAATCTATTTTCCAACCAAAAAGCGCCAGACGATTGTCTGGCGCTTTTTTCTTTGCCTGAAAAGACTTCACACACGAAAAATCTCAAGAGCACAGCGATATATTCCCGTCCCGGGCGAGTTGCAAATTCATTCCATGTATGGTATGATTTGCTCATATATTGGACGATTTGAGGTGTGCGTACATGCCTTCGCGAGCAAAATTTACTTTGCCACCAAACTGGCAAAACGGCACGTTCGCAGCTTCCATACAAGATAAGCAGGAACTGTTGCGGCGTTACACCGAGGAGCAGAAGATGCTCAGTGCCGCAAAAAGCCTCAATTCCAGGCAGAAACGAAACCGCAAAAATGAAGGAGACGAGATTCGATATGCGTAACAAGAAAATGCTTTTGGCCATTCTCGGCGGCATCATGGTGCTATCACTGACTGCCTGCGGACATGGCAATAACCAGCAGGGAAGCATGGACTCGGATGAACAGCCGAGCAACACCGTTGAGGACACCACGAACGATAGCACTACAGGAAACACGACTCCCGATGAGGCAGACGTCTATCTGGAAGACAACGCCAACATCATCGGCTCTGATTTGCGGGCTAAAATTGACCTTTACAATGCGAACTGGAAGAACATTGCTGGCGAGGTCGTGGCTCTGACCATCGTGGATACTCCTTCGACTTCCATTGACTCTGAGGCTGCTCGCGTCAGAGAAAACCTTGGCCTGAGTGGCAAGGATTCCGTCCTCTGCGTAGCGACATCCGGTGACAGCTTCCTTTCCATTGGCTCCGAATCGAAGCTGAACGAAGCTGGCATCACCCTCAATCTGGACAACAGTCTTCCTCTGGCTGATGCCATTGCCTCGAAGTACGAAGAAATGAACACGTTCTACATGAATAGCGAGACATCATCCAATGAAGCAACGGGCTCCAGCGGCACTTCGAGCACATCTACAGATTGGAGTACCGATGCCAAGAATATCTATAACAATTTCGAGGACGTCGCGGCCAAGAACGGACTGATTGCTATTGACGTTTCTGACCTCAACCAAGAGGTATATCCCGGAGCATCTGTCTGGCAGGCATCCAATGGTACGATTTCCTTCCTGATGGTATCCGGCGAAGACGATGCCTCCGATTATTTCTGGTATTACTACTACGACATGCTCATCGACGGCGCCGCGAAGGGGACCTTCACACAGAAGTATGTACCTTCTGACTTGAGCCAGCCTCGCAGCGTCAGCGGCACATTGGACGAAGACAGCGTAGAACCGAGCACAACAACAGAGACCCCTCAGGTCTACTTTCGTTGCGACAAAGTCGGCAACGTGGCTATCTGCGGTTCTTCCGCCAGCGCGGATGATGCATCCACTATCGACGATATTTTCTCCCAGCTTGGCATACCCGAGAACAATAACATCGTTTACTAATGGGCAACATGGAAGGAGAGAACGGTAAATGTCAGGCAGACCAATATTCTACTGCATTCGGACAGACCACGGCGCCGCGCCGGTCGTTGAAGAACTCAGACCGGTTGCAATGGCAGGGAAGAAGGTATCCCTCAAAATCAACGAAGCCATTGTTGATATCGAACCCAGCGATATGTATAAGCGCCCGGCAGACGTTGCCAATGGCTATATGGTCGGTATTAACGCTGAGAAACTCACCACCTTCTGGAACAAGGCGGTAAAGCGGCAGGCTATCCAATCGCTGAATGCACTGAACAAATTCCTCATCATCAAGGAAGAGCCGGCGGCGGAAGACGCGAGTGAAAAGCCTTCCGCCACGGTGAAGAATTCAGAACCGAAAGGAGCAGTGCCACATTCTTCGCTTTCAAGCCGCCAAAATTCAGAACTGAATGAGAACAAGCAGAGGGAAGAGATGCCTGAACCGAAAACAGACACAAAGCCATCTCCTTCTGACAGTCCATCTCCGTTGGAAAAACCATCTACGGCAGAATGCGCATCTCCTTCGGCCGTTCCATCCCCATCAGAAGCTACCGTTCCGGCAGGCTTCTCCATTCTGGAAGATACCCCCTCTATCCCTGCGCAGTCCAGCCATGCGTCTCAAGAGCCTACCTCAAATGCAATGCCCGCATCTGCAGCAAGCCTGTCCTCGGAGCAGCCAACAACCGCTCCGTCCAACCCTGCAACAGAAACCCTGTTTGCACGTGCCATTGACCTTGATATAGAGTTTATTGAAATACTTCTTATGAAGTGGGTATCGAAGGCTTTCCCTGTAGACAGTCATGTTTACTGCAACATCGTCAGCGGGACCTATGGACAAAGCAGCTGGTCCATCGTTTTGAACGGACTAACAAAGGAAGACAGGGCGACTATGGAGGCATTCCTTGAGAGGTACGATGATAAGCATGAAATCGACCTTTCAAACGAATGGGATGAAAACGCTCCTGACGCTGATAATTGGAGTATCGTGCTTACGACAAATATCTGCAACCGCTTGGCAGGTGCAGAAATCCTCCCGGCGCTTGACCCTCCGTTTTGCTATGGGGTAGATTACGCCATTTACACAGGGGACAGGGTCACGTTTATATCTCCCCGTCCCGAGAACTGACAACCCCATTGCGCCGCGCTCCTTACGAGGTGCGTGAGTTGTAGCGTAATTGTCTCTCTTTGCCGCCACGGTGTGGGCCGTCGCTCCCTACAGGGAAACGTGAGTTGCCGTAGCAAGTACGTTGCGGAATACCGAGGCATTGCATTGTCGTATCCGCTTTTGGATGCGTGAGTTTAAGCTCTGTACCCGGCGCATGAAAAACGAGCGAGAGGGCGCCTTTCCGGCATACGGTCGTGAGGTGCCCTCCCCGGAGCAAAGGGAATAGAACCCAGTTTTCCCGTAGAGGCAAAACAGCAAATTCAGTTTGCCGGCGAAAAATAAATTGACAACAGCAGCCGTGTCAGATATACTGATACTGTAAATGTCTCTCTTTTATTTCCTGTCAAATGGAAAAGTTTCTTTCCCGTCATCCTTGGCGGTCGTATCTTAAATATCTTCAGTTCTGTCACTATCTCATGGATGTCCTGAGGTGGTGATTTTTTATATTCCAACAGAAAAAACTAAAATAAGGAGGAGTAATCATTATGAACGCAATTTCAAAGACCCAGTACATGCAAGGCTGCCAATGTGAGAAGCTGCTATGGCTGGCAACAAACAAAGGCGATGTTCTCGAAAAAGAAGAGAATATCCGTACGACCGAAGGCAACGAGGTCGGCGAGCTGGCCAGAACGTATTTTCCCGGAGCCGTTACCGTACCGCTCAATAGGGCGGGGGAGATGGCAAAGGAGACCGCCCGGCTCATTGACGCCGGCAACAAGGTCATCTGCGAGGCGACATTCCTCGCCAACGGGCTTTCTTGCTCTGCGGATATCATCCGTATTGAGGGGAAAGCAGCCGACCTCATCGAGGTCAAGAGCTCGACCAGCGTAAAGCTGCGCCAGTTGGAGGATGTCACCTTCCAGTACCATGTTGTAAGCGAGGCTTTGAAGGGATTCGGGCTTTCTGTCCGTAACGTCTTTCTCATGCATCCTAACGGTGACTACGTCAGAGGTGATGACCTTGACATCTATGCCTACTTCAAGATGGAGCGAGTTACTGATTTCGTCCAGAAGGAAGCGGTCAATGTCGAAGCCAATCTGGAAAAGTTCATGGCTCTGTGTAAGGGCGATGAGCCGGAAGAATCTCTGGATATGCACTGTGAGACGCCGTTTGAGTGCCCCGCAAAAGCATATTGCCACGCCATCCATCATATCCCGGAAAAGAGCGTATTCTCCATGGCCGGTATGACCGCCAAGAAGAAATATGACCTCTACAAAATGGGCATTGTCACGCCGCGTGATATGCTCCATGCGCCGGGCGCACTGACTGGCAGACAGGCAATTCAGGCACAGGCTATGGCCGCAGGCATCGACGGCAAGGAGATGTCCCGGCTGCAGCTGGACTACAAGAACCTTTCGGCGTTTCTTGATACGATTCAGTATCCGCTGTATTATCTGGATTTTGAGTCGTTTCAGAAGGCTATCCCGCCGTATAAGGGGACACAGCCGTTCCAGCAGATTCCGTTCCAGTATAGCCTGCACATTCAGCAGGAACTGGGTGGAGAGTTGGAGCACTGTGAATTCCTTGCAGTAGCAGGGAAGGACCCCAGACGTGCGTTGGCAGAGCAGCTGGTGCATGACATACCCATGGGAGAACAGTCAATGGCATACAACTCTTCTTTCGAGAAGACGGTTTGCCGGAAGCTGGCTGCTTTGTTCCCCGACATCGCGGATGGGCTCCTGTCTATCGTGGATAACATGGTAGACCTGATGATTCCTTTCCAGAAGGGCTGGGTGACAACACCGTCCATGCATGGTTCCTATTCCATCAAAGCGGTGCTCCCGGCGCTCTGCGGCGGTGACCCTGCGCTGGATTACCATGCACTGCCCGTCGTACACAACGGCGCCCAGGCATCGGAAACCTTTGGGTCCTTGCATTTAATCAAAGAGTATGAGAAGGTCGAAGCCATCCGCAAAGGCCTGCTCTTATACTGCGGACTTGATACCTTGGCGATGGTCAAGGTTTTAGAGCAGCTCTATGTTTTTGCGGGAGGAGGTGTTGAATATGCTGCTGTATGAGGTACATGATGGTGCAGAACTGAGCGCTGTTATGAAAGAGGCAGCCACCGGCCCTGTGCGGATTTGCGAGATTTCGCCGTTCCGCACGATGTTCCGGTATCTGGCTGACTGCGGACTGACCTTATTCGCAGATGAACACGCGCAGCTGTACTACAAGAAAACAGGCACGGAAACGGCCAAACCATCCAGCATCCAGGCGATGATGGATATGTGCCTTTCAAGGCTGAAGGAGAAGCGGAGCGAGGTTTCTACCACCTTCCAGGTTGAGTGTCTGGAAGAGGATGATAGAGAACTCGCCATGATTCGTGAAGACTTCCAGAAGAGAGAGGACCGCAACCGGGAAATCAGCAAAAGGACACCTTTTAAGAGCGCTCCTCTGCGTGATATGCCGGATGTCGAGTTCGAAAATCCCCAAGCCTCTACTATGGAAGAATACAATTCTCGAATCATCGGACATCGTGGAACACGGCCGGCTCACAGAGAGCCTGACCTACCCCCGCATATGATGATTTAATTGTCGAAGCCGGATGTAGCACACATCCGGCTTCGGCATTGACAGCGGAGCAAAAATCATATAAAATTCCAACATCACAAATAAAGGAGAGTAATCATGAGCATTTCATCCATCTATTCCGGCATGAACAAGCAGTATAGCCTTTCGGACTATGTTACGCTTACGGAAATCAAGACGGAAGAAGACAAGAAGAAGGCAAATCAGAACCATTATCCTGTTGGATTTACGCAGGAGGAATGGGAGAAGAAATACCCACACATCCCGGCGGATAAGGTTATCTGCCCGAAGTCCGGTCCGTTCCCTTCGAGTCTGGCATACTACGACCATAAGGGCATCTTTATTACGCTCAATATCTTCGGCGACCAGATTCTGGATATCCCCGGGCGCAACGAGCCGTTTGATGTTGCGCTGGCAAAGCATATCCAGGAGCTTGAGGAGGTTCGGGACAAGAAGAACTACAAGAAACTTCTGGTTGGCTCGGCTTCTGAGGGCAGCGGCAACATTGCCGCTCAACTCATCCTCGACCTGCTGGAAAACTACGGGCCCAGTCCTGAGCTCTACGAAGCATTCATTTCGTTCTACACCTTCGGCGACTGCGGCTGCGGCGTTCTGACGGACAACATGGATAAGTTCATGGAACTGCTGAATGGGCGTACAGACGCCCAGAGGAAGGCAGCCATGACCACCATGAAGGATTTGCCGGATGTCGTCACCGTCTATCGCGGTGAAGGCAACGAGAGCACACCGTATGAAAAGGCCGTTTCTTGGACACTCAACCTCACGGCTGCATACTTCTTTGCAGCGTGGCGTTGCCCTGCAACGGCCAGAGTCATCAAGGGCACCGTCCACAAGGAAGAGCTTCTGGCTTACATCACCGACCGCCACGAAGAAGAAGTGATGGTCGTGCCGGGCACAGTGGAGAACATCGAAATTCACGACTGCGTGACTATCGATGACTTCCAGGATAAGATTGTCCAGCATCCTGCAGAACTGAGAAATGCATACGAGGCGTTTTACTACAACATCAGCGATATCTACACGGAAATCGATGATGCCGCTGAGTCCTACGTCTCCTGGAATGACCACGATAAGAAGCACGTGCAGGATGTGACCTTCATTGCCGATTACCTGTACCGCGTCAACGTGGTCGAACCGAATCTGAAGGCAACGAACAAGGAGATTGAGGCTATCGCGGAGACGTTCAATTCCCTCATCCGCGCCGCCATTTGGCATGACGCCGGTCGTACGGACGAGGAAATCAATTCCAAACACGGTGCAGACAGCTATCGCATTTGGATGGAGGAAACCGGGGAGGATGACGACGATGTCGCCGAGTTCCTGATGACCTACCACTGCAAGGAGAACGCAGAAGCGAAGGCATTCTTCGATGAGAAGTTCGCCGAGCGGCAGTATTCTCAGTATATCTGGGATGCTCTGTGCGCACTGAAAGACGCTGACGCCATCGACAGATGGCGCTTCGGCTGGGGTTCCAGCGACTTCGTGGATGCTACCCAGCTTCGCTCTCAGGCCAGCAAAGACTTGATGCTGGTCGGTGCTGTTATCCAGTACGCGAAGTTTTCCTAACGCAGAACCAAGAGAACATTAAAACCGTCACCTCATAACAACCCGCCCGGCACGATACCGAAGTATCGCACCGGGCGGGTTGCTTTTTTGCGCAGTTTGCCATGCCTCAAAATTTTTCCATACAAGATATGGCAGAAAGTTAAGGGAAAATCATGCTTTCGTATACACTCACAAGTGACAACATGGTTCCATATATGGTATAATTCAGACACAAAGGAGATGAGAATTTGTGAAGCAACATACAGACTTGACAAAACAATCAGGTAGCATCCCCATCGCCATGCAGAATGACCAGCTGACTTGGCTGGATAGCACTGAGCCTCGAAGAGTGCTCTGCTGCGGGCCTTCTGGCTGCGGAAAGTCTTACAACTTCATGCTCCCGAACCTTTTGGAAGCCATCGAGAGAGGAGAACCCATCGTCGCTACAGACCCACTCGGATTTCTTGAAGAACACGCTTCAGAAGCCGCGAAAGACCATGGATACGAAATTGTCCGAGTTGACACACAGGGTGAAAGCACGGAACATTGGGATTTACAGCAGCTCCGCCCCTGTGAGAATTTCTCAGAAGAAGATTTCTGTGAATGGGCAACCAATATCTACAAGATGCTGACACCGACAGCTTCCCATTCTGATAGCGACTTCTACTTCAGGCTGGGCTCTGCGCTGTTTTCTGCGACCATTCAGTATGCAATAGAGAAGAGCGATGCTCATTCTTTCCAGGATGTTTTGGACGTTTACTTGTCTGCCACATTCTCGAAGCAGGTAACCAGAAGTGTTCGTGCGCTGGTGCCGCGTGCAGGCGTTCGGAAGCCGAAAGCGCATACCCGGCAAGATGCCCTTGAGATGCTGCGGGATGGCAGTTCAAACCTTTATGCGAATGTTTCTATGGCAAGCGCTTTCCTCTTAAGCAAGCTGGTCAAGGGGAAATTACATGCAGAACTGGCAGGGGAGAGTTCCTTCCGGTTCGACCAAGTATGGAGCAGCAAAAAGACGCTCGTGTTTATCCGCCATTCTTGGGCACATTCTGGCGACCTGAGCATAATACTTCTATGGTATCTCATCCGCCTCGCGGAAAACCAGAAGGGGAGCGGAACTATCCTCATCGACGATTGTGTCGATGCGTTGTCGCTGTTGGAAGACCCGCAAGAAGAATTCCGAAAACTCACCACCGCCGGGAAGCAAGTCCTTTTCGATGTCCAAAATTTCGCACAGCTGAAAGCCATCCTCGGAGATGCAGCAGCAAAGGAGTTCATAGCTTCTTTCGACAACGTCCTTGTTTCTGATAAAACGAGCCTTCAAAGCATTTTCAGCGCCATGGGGTGGCACGTTTTCAAGGCGGGCGAAAAAGCCTAATCCAAGGGGCCACCTGATTTCTCAAAACAGAGCTCCTCATTTTGCTCTGCGCGTCCATCATGTGCGCTTTTTTGCCAAAACCTCTTGATTTCTGTACGGGTATTCAGTATACTGATACTTGTAAATGTCTCTCTTTATCCATCATTGATGGAACGTTCCTTTTCTGCTATGCTTTGCTGGCAGTTGTTTCCCAATTCAATAAAATTCGACCAGACAGTTTCTATGGTGAAGCTGTCTGATTTTTCATATATTACAAAAAAGGAGGAGTAATCATGTTAAGTGACCTTGCAAAAAGAGTTATGGACAATCCGCTCTACGAGCTCGATACGGACTATAGCTTAGACAATGGGGCAATGCCCCTTATCAACGTAAAAGACCCGGAAATGTTCACAATTGCATTTGGGTGTAAGCCAGACTTCACGTTGAACGAATGGATGGAACGTTTCCCCGATATTTCTGCATACCATGTGGTCTATGGGAAGAGAAGGAAGAACGGAAAACCAACGGCGATGTTCTATAAACAGCTCAATTCAAAGAATTCCAAGATGGTCGTGTTCTCTCTTCGCATCCTCGATGGGGAGCCAACGACCGCTTGCTGGCCTTCTGATGAAGAGTACCAAGACCAGGTCAATGCATTTGCACGAGATATGGAAGCACTTTGCAAAGAAGGGGATTATAAGACCTTCTTCCGCATGAGGGACCCAATCGGAGACGGTTCTGCACTCTGGGATTCTTTCATCGCCGCTATCCAGTACAATGCGTTCACCAACGTAGAACTCTACGCAGCATTGATAGAAGGGATTCGCGTGTATCCTGCATGGCGGTATAAGTTCGAACAAATGAAGAAACACGACGCCGGCATGTTCTTTTCTGTCGGAGAGGCCATGACCTCTGGCACCTCTGCCTTGGCTGACGAGAGGGCAGGGAGGCTATTTGGATTAAGCCGTATCCCTGAGCCCATCGAACTCTATGCCAGCAATGAGCATAGCTATCTTTGGTACAAGGATAAATTCTCCGCCCTGAAAGAAGCAGCAATGCTTGATGACGTTATAGGCGTCGATAGAAGCCTCAATATCGTCTCTGTCAGAGGAAACGATATCCTTGATATAGTAACGCTTAAGGACGAAAGCAAGCTGTACCTCGTGGAGGACCCGCCAATAAGCGATATGCAATATGTGATTCCGCTTCTCGATGCAGAGAACTATCTGTGGGAGGATGATAAACGTCAGCCGGAACTTCCGAAACACGCATATATCATCCCAACCGTACGTAGGACTGACCGGATTTATGAAGGACTGCCGCCTTTCGTAAAAGGCCCGAATGACTTGGATGAACTCGATGCATATCGGGTAAGAGCGCTCCGCGTAAGCCTGCTGGCAGCGCTTATTTACAAGCAGAATACGCAAGATATTCCCCTGAAGCTTAAGAAGCTGCCGCTGGCTGAACGAGCTGTTTTTTATTCACTGGTTCAGGTCACGTATTATACGGCAGGGCACATTCATGATTTCGAGGAAGAAGAACGGATGCTGCAGCGTTTCGGGACAGGCGTGCTTGAGGAAGGCTGTTGGAAGTCTATCATGTGGACGTCAAAAGGAATAGGTGCAGACGATTTTGAAGAACACGGAGATGATTTTATAGGCTATATCTGCATGGCGCTTACAAAGTCTCTTCTTGCCGACGATGAAATGGACCTTCTGTGTAAAATTGACAGCACGTCGGGAAAGCCATCTGACTATGGAATGCTTGCGACGTTCACATGTTACAAGATGAATATGTCCAAGCAAGCCTTCTGCGTCTACGAGAAGCTGCTCTCGTGGGCTGTTCTGTCATTGAGAGATGCGCTGTATCTTGACCGTTGGCGCTTCGGCGAGGACGCGGTGTCGATGCCAGAAACAGATGGCGGAGTAAAATCTATGGCGCTTGCGTATGCACTGCAGGACAAGAAATATCTCTTGGAACTGCTGAAATCGTTGCCGGCGGAAGCACGTTGAAGTACAGGGGGCGTCTGGAAATTCAGACGCCCTTTCGCTTTTTGCCGAGGCACGTCCAACATGTGATTTTTTTGCCAAAATCCATTGATTTCTGCGCCGCTATCAAGTATACTGATACTTGTAAATGTCTCTCTCATCCATCATTGATGGAACGTTTTCTTTTCCACTGGGTTCACCAGCGGTCGTTTCTATATTCAATACAAATTCTGCCCGACAGTTTCACTATGGAAGCTGGCGGGCTTTTACATATCAAAAAGAAGGAGGAGTAATCATGAAAAAAAGCACAACACTTGCAGAACGAATAAAGCAAAGCCCATTCTACGAGCTCAATACGTCAGGCTCATCGTGGCAGGACTACATCGTCATAGATACGCTACGGTCCACATCAGCCGTGGATGCACTTGAAACCGCAGCTGATGGTCAGCCCATAATTGACTATGCTACTTGGAAAAAACGTTTCCCGCGTATTCATCCATTAAACGTAATCTTCAGGGCTCCAAATAAGGGAAACATCCGCATGTACTATTTCGAGCAATCCGCTGATGGACGCAGTGCTACAGGGGTGTTCTTCCCGCTGCACATTGTAGATGGCAACCCTTATGTTCCTGGCATTAAATCGGACGCGGAATATGAAGAAAAGGTCCTGGAGTTTGCAAGTATGATGAATGACCTGGTTTGCATGCAGGAGGACTTCCGAACATTTTTCCGTTTCGATGACCCTATCGGTGATGGAACCTGCCTGATGGAATCGTTCAAAATCTTGCTTGCACATGAGGGCTTGCCGAAAGATAAGCTCTATAACACATTCTTCGAAGGAATTGATATCTATCCCGCGTGGGAACGGATGACGCTGTTCGATGAGGAAATCAGCAAAATGCTATTGGATGCTAAAAACACAGCCCAGCGATATCGAACGCTGGCTATGCTGGATGGCAGAGAGAACGTTTGCATCTATTACGGGCACCCGCCTACGCCGATTGGGAAAAGCTGGGAGTTTCCCGCCAATCCATCAGGGGCCCGTACGAATAAAGCAGATATGTTCAGAGGCATCTTGCAGCCTGTGACCAAGTGGAACAGCAAAGACGAATGGCCTCCGTATTATATCGCGCTGTCCATCCCCGCTGATTTCATCCTTGATTTTAATGACGATGGTAAGAAGGCTATTCTTACTGCGGATAGCCTACCATCAATTCGATACGAAATGATGTCAAATAAGCACGAATTGCTCCACCCGGGCGAGGAGCTGAAGGATTTCCTCTGGCATACCAAAAAGCCGTGGCACAGAGCCCCATATTACGGTGACTATGCGCAAAAAATCGTCCCTACTGTCAATCGGTTCCGTTTTGCAATCAGTGCGCTGTACGATGATGAGGATGTTTCGGCGGCGAAAGCTCATGAAGACTGCACCGATGCACTGCGCACTGCGTTCCTGACAGCTATGCTATACGAGAAGCTCATCGGGGAGTATGGCTTGCCAGTTTCTAAGGCATTCATAAAGCAGCCCAAAATCGAGCACAACGCATTCTACGCAACGGTGCTGGCATCCATTCTTCGAACCATTACATTGCACAATGCAGACTTAGATATGGAAGACGCATATAGCGTGGCATGCTCCGCCATTGAAATGCTGTCATGGGATTTTGCGGATGCATTCCCTGATGAGAGCACACTCCTGATACGGGAACTCTCTATACGCATTGTCACATGGTCTTATATGGATGACTTCCATGACCTGCAAGGAGCGTTGACTGCAACGGTGCCCGACACGGAGAAAACGCATCAGGACCTGCGAGGGATTAACAAAATCATCGTAAACTCCGGTATCGAAATCGCCAGAGGATGCAAGTCCAAGATTGCCAACCTGGTAGCCATCGGCGCAATAGCGCTGAGAGATGCTGAAGCAATGATGGACATGGTCTATGAGGTTTACCCTGACCAACTGCCGATGACCACAGCCGGAGAAGAATTGCTGCCTTGTGCCTATGCGCTCCAGTCGGATACATTCCTGCGGGAGATGTTAGCCTCAACGGCAAGCTAAGAAAATCCATGGAGAACAGGGAGACCAGCATCGTGCTGGTCTCCCTGTCAGAATTTACAAAAAGGAGGAACTAAGAATGCCTGATTTATCTGCAGCAGCGGAAGCCGTTATGAATAGCCCGTTTTATGAGATAGACACGGATTACAAAGTGTGGCAGGGAAAGTCTATTGCAAATACCTTTGGACATGACAAAATTGAACTGACTCCAGGTGTCACCCAATTTTCAGCAGAGTCATGGAGAATGCGCTTCCCACAAATACCACCAGAGAATGTGTACTATGCGTGGAAATACAACTCAGGAGACATATCACTTAAACCCACTGAGGAAAAGCGCAACTATGCTTTGTTCTATGTGGACAAATTGAGAGAAACCCACCCCGACATCGTCTTCCCATTGCGCATACTTGCTGAGGAAGACGTACCGTTTTCTGGGGCTTATACCGACGAAGAATATCAAGAGGCCGTTATTCAGTTCATTGAAAACATGAAGAAAGTCGCAAATGAAGGGGACTTCGAAACGTTCTATCGTTTTCGCAACCCTATAGGCAGAGGATTTGCTCTCTGGAGCTATGTCTACGCTGACTTCACCAAAAAGAAATTCTCTAATGAAGTGATGTATTCTACATTTATCAATGGCTTTCGGGTATATCCAAGATGGAGAGAATTCTTTGAGGCGGAGAATATTCAGTTTAAGCGGAAGTTTGTGGCAATGGGACGCCAGTTAAAGCCATCAACCCCCTTGGGTAAGGCTCGAAAACAACGACTCGCCAAATGGGTTCGGTGTGAAAACAGCATGAATCTCTGCCGAATCAACAACCACCAAAGCCTTTGGTACGACGACAAGCTTTCTGCCATGAAAGCTGTTGCTCAAATGGAGAGACCTCTCCCACGAGTAAAAGACACTTTGCACGAGGCCGCTGTGAAGAAGAGTCTCATTGTTGACGCAATTCCCCTCAAGGATACAACAATGTATCTGGTGTCTCCAACGGCTTTGGACGAACCGGCAGAGGAGTGGCCGCAATACGCAAAAATACCGGGACAACCACCGCACAGCTCATCCATTCCTACAGGCGAAGAGGTTGAATATCGATATCTTCGCGAATCCGTCAAGGCCGGTAGAAAGATGTATGAACGTCTTATGGATGGAGCAGGAGACCCGAAAGATTTCCACGGCAGGGAAATGCATGCCGTAAGAACGAGTTTACTTGCAGCACTTATTTTCAGAGAAAGTGCCGGCAAGCCTGTTGACAGGAAAATCCCTTTTGCAAACCTTGTCTACAGGGTGGTCCTATATGCGTTAATTTATGCCGCATACCTGATGGCCCTCGTCATTGACGACGATGAAAAGGATTCATATATCATGGATGCCCAGCTGTCAACTGCCTACGAATACTGTCGCAAAGATATCTGGTATATCGGACCATGGGCAAAAGACATCCTTACTACACACATGCAGGCTGCCTGCAAGGATATCCTGTATAGAATGGACTGCGAGGATGTCGAGGATAAGGCATGGCGGACAAAAGCCGCAGAGCTTGTCAAGGACCTCCAAAGCAAATGGGATGGTACAGTGTCCGAGGCGGAGATTTCTCTCTGCACAAAACTGATTGCTCAGGCAGGGCTGGCTCTTGAGGACGCTATTAACCTCGACCGTTGGAGGTTCGGGGCTGATGCAGTATCCACACCTATCACGAAGGAAGGCCAATCGTATATGTCTATTGCACGTGACCTACAGAAGAAGTCATATTTAGAAGAAACGCTCAATGCATGACCGTTACGTTATACAGCGAGGGGGATGGCTATTAGCCACCCCCTCGCTCCTTTTTTCTCAAAATATCGTTTAATGGAAAGTGTTTCTCAAATATAGACATATTTTGAAAATATGCTAATATATGCAGTGTCCGAGATACCGAAATGAATTGATTTTGCGGCAGCAAGAAAAGATGTGACGCTCGAACGCGATACAACTTGGGGTTATAGTGGCATCCATTGAGCGAAAAATCCGAAAAGTCTGTATTTGCAGGTTTTTCCAATCCAACATCTCGGAAATCTCATCAGGAAGCCGAACAGCGGAGTGGTGCCGACTGTTCGGCTTCCTTTTACAGGCCTGCTCTCTATGCGCCTTGCATGAGTATTCCGTATGTGGTATAATATATGCAGATGTTGGTTGTTTTCCCAACATTTGTGAAGAAGTAGCGGCGTGACAAAGGAAGTGCTTCTGGTATGCCAAACCAAGTCTTAGACCTACCCTGCACTGTGCGAAAGGTACGTTTTGAGAGAGACATGTTCTCAATTTGCGAGATGGGAACGATGTCAAATGACATCACACAAGACGCATGCATCAATCTGCTCACCTATGAGGAAATAGGGGAGATGCGCTTTGTCGCGCTGGGAGATGGCCTGAACACAAAAGTTGGCGCGAATGTTCTGCTATCCGGAGCATGGGAAGAAAACAAGAAATTCGGAGGGCTGCAACTTCATGTAACGGATTGCCGCGATAATATCGGTCACGGAAAAGAAGCTATTGTGGCATACCTCAGTTCTGGCTTTATCAAAGGCATTGGAAAGAAGACCGCCGCCCTGATTTATGACCAGTTCGGTGAGGACTGCATCAGCATCATCCAGGATGACCCTCAGATGCTGCTGAAGGTACGTGGCATCAAACACGCAAAGCTAACGAAAATCGTAGAGTCCTATGAGGCAAATCAGGATTATCACGCCCTTGCAAGGCTCCTGATGCCGTTAGGACTGACGCCGCTCGCTGTCAGGAATATTGCAAAGGAACTGGGGAAGGGCGCTGCCGGCATCGTACGAAAGAACCCGTATGAGCTCTGCAATGTTCGTGGCTTCAGCTTTCCAAAAGCAGATACATTGGCACGCTCTCTCGGAACTTTCGAACAGAGCGATTTCCGCATTGCCGGCGGCATCATTTATACTCTCGACAACGCGCAAAGCGAAGGACATCTGTATCTGAACAGAGATAACCTCTGCCATCTGGCTTGCTCCAAAGACATACTGAACAGCCCGTCAGTAGCCTCGACGATTTCCCCGTCGCAGGTTGATGTTGTCCTTGCATCCATGTTGGAAGAAGGCAAGGTCAAAACAATTGCTGTTGCCGGCGACGTTCCGGACGTAGGGAAACAGCGTATCTATAAATTGGATGCGTATAACTGGGAAATGACAGCCGCATCTGCACTTTGCAGCCTGCTCAAAAAGGGTAAGCCTCTAAAAACGAAAAAAGAATGGGAGAGCATTGTTCGGAAAGCAGAAGAGGCACTCGGGTTTACCCTTGATAATACCCAGCGGGAAGCCGCTGTAACAGCCCTCTCGTCGCCTGTATCCATCATTACGGGCGGCCCTGGTACTGGTAAAACTTCGAGCCTGCGCGTCCTTGTAACGGCTTATATGACGGCATATCCCGATGCTGATATAGCATTGGCTGCGCCGACAGGACGCGCTGCCAGACGTATGGCGGAACAAATCGGTATGGAGGCATCCACACTACACAGCTTCCTGCACCTTCGCCCCAACGAGCGGACGGATTTCAGTCTCGTTTGCACAGAGGAAAACCAGATTGATGCGAACCTGCTGGTCATCGACGAGTCCTCCATGATTGATGCAGAACTGATGGCTAATCTGATGTACCGAATGACACCGAAAACGCAGCTGCTGTTCCTCGGCGATTCGGACCAGCTGCCATCCGTCGGGCCCGGAAACGTGCTTCGTCAGCTGCTCGAATGCCCGGCTATCCCGAATACACGGCTGACTCGTATCTTCCGACAGAAAGAGGACAGCCTCATCCCGTACAACGCAGCAAGCATCCGGCAAGGTTTGTCCGGGCTGGTCTATTCGAAGAAAGACTTCTTCCTACAGAAGATGGAAAACGAAGAACAGGCGCTGTCATTTATCAAGACGCTCATGAAGCGCAGCGTCGATATCGGCATTTCCAGTGATGTTCAAATCCTGTGCCCCATGCGGAAAAGAGGCGCCGCGTCGACCGTTAGCATCAATGAGGCGTTGCGCGACATCATGAACCCGCCAGACCCCAGCAAGGCAGAAATCGAGATAGGGGGCAAGCGGTTTCGCGTTGGGGATAAGGTCATGCAGACCAAGAACATTGAGGGCGCCGCGAACGGCGATATTGGCTTCATCACGAAGATTAAAGACCCTTCCGAAAAGGTCGTTGATGAAGATGCCGTAGAGGATTCGGATGAAACAAAAGAGGACGAGTCCGTGCTGTCTGTTCAGTTCTACCCGGATGAACCGGAAGTTCGGTACTCGAAGGAAAACGCCTTCTTCTTGGACCCGGCAACCGGCATCACCATCCACAAAAGCCAGGGTTCTGAATTCAAGAGAGTCGTCATCCCGCTGTTTCGGTCAATGAGCTTCTTCCTGAAGCGAAATCTCTTATATACGGCCGTCACGAGAGCCCGTGAACAGGTCATCCTGGTATCGGATGAAAGCTCCATCGTGAAAGCCATTGGAACAGAGGACACGAGCAGAAGAAATACCGCACTGTCCAAGGTCATTTTTGATGAAATCCAGAAAAGCGCCACTATGGATGCCCTTGGTGGAATAGATGCTATATAGTTTATTTCGAGCCAATTCTCCAGAACTGAGCGAGCAAAGAGAGCGTCATCGCTCAGTTCTGAGGATTCGGCTCGAAAAAGAAAGAGAGATAGTAATATGTACAATCACTTCTACACAGAGACCGCTGTCTACAATGACATGAAAGAACTCACCAACAAGATGTATACCGACGGTGTCGTTACCGACTGGGGCAAGAATGATGAAACCTGTACTGTGATGGAATGTACATTGGAACTCGCTAATTCCTTAGAGGAAAGGGAACGTCCTCTCTTTTGCTTTGCCGGGAAAGACATCGACGAAATCGGCAACGCGCAAAACTCTTGGCGAGCATTCCTTATCACGACAGGCAGACTGCTGATAGCCTTTGCGGTAGAGTGTAAAGATAGCAGAGCCAGTGAATTTAAGGGTGTCGAGAGCTTCGATTTCCGCGCTGTGTCCCAGATGGAATGCGACATTGAGAAAAACGAATTCACCATGGAGATATCCGGCTGGGAATATGGACAGGGGACGGAGTATCACATCCGCTTCAATAAGAAGAATGCAGCGTCTAAAGTCAAGGAACACATCAATCTGGCAATAGATTCGCTGCCATTGGGCTACCCAATGATTCGCCCGAATGGAGCGCCGGAAAAGAATCCTCCTTGCCGCAGGAGAGTGCTGGATTCGGATAGGGAAACAACTGCAATGGTAGCCGCCAAATGCGGCGGGGGAATTATTCTGGAAGATACCTCCGCCGCCGAGTCGGAAGACCTGCATCTCGGTGACGTTCGCTTCGTGAAGATGGATTTGTCGGAAAAGCGGCGCCCCAGCTACACGGCCAAATGCTGTGTACGGGAGGCCCCTGATAGTCCCATCGACGAAACTGCGCTGCGTAATGCGTTACAAAAAGTGGTGGCCTTCAAAATGGTCTGCGCCAAGTATGTAGCCGTCCCGAATGACTTCCCTGCATCTCCGAAAGAGGGAAAATCCAGCGAGTGGAATGCCATCGTTGCTGAGTGCCTCCATCCGTTGACCAGAACGCCTCAGGGAGCAATCCGGTACACGCATTAACGTGCAGAAAGGAGCGGTATGTACCATCAATTCTATACCCTTGATGTTATTGAGCGAGATATGAGGACACTTCTCGATTTGATAGATGACGATAACATTGTTGATGCCAATGAGCGAGTTCCTATCGAAATCTGTGCGTGGTCACTTGCGATTGCCTTAGAGGAACACGAACGCCCGATTTGGGGCTTTATGTGCCAAGATGTGGACGACCCAGTCCAATACACATGGAGAGCCTTCCTCTTTACATCAACCAGACTGCTGATGGCCTATTCCGGTGAGCTGGATGATGGCTACGAGAGCGAGTTACAAGGCATCGAAAGTTTTGACTTTCGTTCAATCTCGAAGTTGGACTACAACGTAGAGGACAACGAAATTCTCATCGAGTTGGGCTGGGGGAAGCCTCCTGAAAGAAGATACGACGTCCATTTTAACGTGAGAAATGCCGTAGTGAAAGTGCATGATGACATTCTCAAAACAATGGGAAAACTGCATATAAACCAACTGCCAATTCCACCAGCAGGACGTCCCGTGATAAATCCACCTTGTTGTCAGCGGTTGCTGTGCAATCACAAGTCCGTACAACAAGATGCGAAAGAAGGGGGCTTGGTTGCCTTAGTAGCCACTTCACTCGAAGAATCCAAGGACCTCTATCTGGGCGACGTTGATTTCAAAGAGATGGATTTCCCGAATACACTGCGCCCAAGCTACACAGCCAGATGCTGTGTCCTTGAAAATAAGGGTGGTTACTTAAACGAGCAAGCATTACGGGAGTCTATGCAGCACGTGTTGGATTTTGCTAAAGATGGCGCATTGAGGGTTGGCGTACCCTCTGATTTCCTCAAGATAGGACGAGGAAAAGATGTTCGGGCGATTGTGACAGAATGCCTCCATTCGTTGACCAGTCTGCCAATGGGCGTGGTCTATTATTTCGCGTGGTGAGGCGAAAAATAAAGAAAAACAAATAGCTGTAAAGGCTTTCCAGTTACCGAAAAACACGCCAGCAAACGAAACGCCTTTACTGCTGAAAAGAATCGTCCGCAAAGGAGATGAACCCATTGAACGGTCCCGTTCGAAGCTACAAACTCGGAGTCCACATGGACTGGCAGGCTTTTATCGCTATGCCGGAAGAGTATCAGAAACTCTACCTGCAAATGCTGGGAAAGAACTACGGAGTAGCCATCGATAATCTCGTGGCACTCTTTCACATCAACATAAGAGTTCTCTACAAGTATTTGCAGGAGCATAATCTCACAAGGGCTCTGGATGATGGGCGCCGGGATGGGGGAGCCAAATTCGACACTTCCGTATGGAATAAGTTCTGCTATGAGGATGAAGAGGAAAACGTCACGGACAATGAGCCAGCCACCGCCGCCGAAAATGCAGGAGAAAATGCAGAAGCGGAGGATGATTCGCCAGAGGAGGCTGATGACCAGGGAGATGCCCCCGCTTTGCCGAAAAGTGAAATTATCGCAGGTCTCAACCGAATTGAAGATGTTTCAGGCATCAGTATCACTCGCATGGCGACATTGGCGGGGGTAACACAGAGTATCTACTGCAACTACATCTATAACCGGGCAGTTGCGCCGATTCACGCAGATACCATCGTCAAAAACTACTTGGTCATGCGACCGCTGAGTTCTCTGGAACTCGTGGAAATGAGCAATGCGAGGAAAGATGCTATCACAGCGTATGCGGAGCTGATAGCGGAGAAGAAAAAGAAGCAAGCTGAGCCCCCGAAAGCTGCAATAGAAAAACCTATGCAGCGCGTTTCCAAGGAGAAAGAAGCGAGACAAGTCAAACTCAATGAGCGGCAATTTTTCATCCAAGCCATCAACGATATGTGTAAGAAACTCAATATCCATTTCGGAGATGTAGGTTCTATCTTAGGCGTGGATTTCCAGTCGATAGTAGACTACGTGAATGGCCGCGAAGTCAGCAGGCGCATGGAAAAGAAAATCGTGGAGGGGCTCAAACAGCTTGATGGGGCTGCGAAAGAGGATGCTACTGCGTTCATTTACCCGCTGCATCCCACGCCTAACGTTAAACAGCCCATTCCTGACCGTATCATCCAGTCTGCGGCACAGAAACCTGCGACGGAACCCGCTGATACCGCTAAGAAGGACGAGCCCTCTGCAGCGCCTACGGGGCAGTCGATGGAATTGCCATTGTCGGGTAACCTCGAAACAGTCATTTCCGCGCTGACCGCAATCTACGGAAAAGACCCGAACAAGGTCATTACAATTAAAGTTCAACTTTGAGAGTAAGCAGGCGGCGGGAGCGAGTCTCCGCCGCCGATTCTCTTTTTTGTTTCAGGATACTTGACTTTCTCGGATGAAACCAATATACTAATACTTGTAAATGTCTCTCACGTTCCTTGCGAAAGGAAAAGTTCCTTTTTGACAAAGAGTTTTGCTCCGCGTCATCGTTTCTAATTTTTTAATTAAGTCGTTCTATGCCAGTGGGCAGAGAGCGGCTTTTTATTTTTATCAAGGAGGAGTAATTATGAGAAAACCTATCAACGTATCCATCGAGAAATTCGTAGAACACCAGACTGCCAAATGGCAGGGTATTGTGTTCATGGCAAACGACAGACGCTATGTCGCGTCCCGCGTCCTTTGCTGGGAACTGACGGAAGACAGAGAGGCAGCCCTTGACACCATCGAGGAAATCGACGATTTCCCGAAGTTCGTCAAGGACATGAGCGAGACCTTTGCCAGCAACCCTATGATTCCGTACGTCCCGATTGAGCTCATTACGCAGCTGAATGCGCTGGTATCCGCACGGTAACAAACAACACAACAGCAGGGAGAGGTGGCTGCGACCACCTTTCCCTGCAAAAATTAGGAGAAAATCATGAAAAAGTCATTATGCACGGTATCTTTCTCGCCCGCTTTGAAGAGCCAATCGACCTCGCTACCGGGAAGCTCAGCTTCGAGGGATTCGAGGTCCGCACGGACAAAGGTGATATCCCGTTCGACTTCGATGCCTGTAGCTACGACTACGAAAAGGTATCCGACCGAGAATACAAAATCACCTACCAGTCCGGGCGCGGAGAGTTCTTCAATGATTCCGATGTTTCGGAGGACTTTGATGAGGCATACGAGGAGCTGTGCCTGACAAGAGAAGACGTTACAGCAAAACTGCTGGCATCTGCCTCGGCGGTTACAGAGGCCAACATTACGTGCTCCGACGAGAACGTAGATTTCACGTATGAAATTCTTTCTATGACCTTCACAGACGAGAGCGGCACCGAGTATTCGGTGGACGAGTCGGTGCTCAAGAATTTCACAGAATGACCAACCACCCGGCGGCGGGACGAGGTGGCTGCGACTACTTCCCCCGCCTCCCAAAAATTACTTACAAGGAGGAGTAATCATGACCAAGCATAGTAGAACTGGCAGATTCCGATGACCAAAATTGTCGGAAACTACATATTGATATTTGACGCAATATGTAGTATATTGAAGCCAATACAACACAACATATAGAAAGGAAGTTTCGTATGAAGATTCGCAAAAGAAGCGGCGTCGAAGTCGATTTCGACCGCACTCGGATAGAACACGCCATCGAAAAAGCGAATGGCAGCGTTAGCCTCAATGAGAGACTGAGCGAGGAAGCCATCAAGGAAATCGCTTTGAAGATTGAACAGCAGTGCATTGAAGAGAAGCACACCCCGTCTGTTGAGGAGGTCCAGGACAAGGTTGTTTTCTCCATTATGGAGCACGGTGCCTACCGTCTGGCCAACAACTACATCACCTACCGCTACGAGCATCAGCTGCTGCGGCAGGCGAACAGCACGGATGACAAAATCTCTGCTCTGCTCGAACTGAACAATCAGGATGCGCAGGAAGAGAACGCCAATAAGAACCCGACCATCGTGTCCACGCAGCGCGACTATATGGCCGGCGAAGTAAGCCGCGACATGACGCGCCGCAAGCTCCTGCCGGAAGACATCACGCAGGCGCACGACGAAGGCCGTATCCATTTTCATGATACGGACTACTTCGCCCAGCATATGCATAACTGCGACCTCGTCAATCTGGACGATATGCTCCAGAACGGCACCGTCATCACCGGAACCCTCATTGAGAAGCCCCATCTGTTCAGCACCGCGTGCAATATCGCGACACAAATCATTGCACAGGTCGCTTCAAGCCAGTACGGCGGCCAGACCATTTCTCTGACGCATCTGGCCAAGTTCGTCAATGAGAGCCGCATTCGCTTCCGCAAGCAGATTGCTGCGGAACTGAAGAAGGCGGGCTTCACATTTACGGACGAGCAGGTGGAAAGCATCACCGAGGACCGCGTACAGAAGGACATCGAGAAGGGCGTCCAAATCATCCAGTATCAGGTCATCACGCTCATGACGACCAACGGTCAGGCTCCGTTCATTTCTGTGGCTATGTGCCTCAATGAATGCGGCGATGACCAGCTGCTGAGAGATGACCTTGCAGCTGTCTGCAAGGAAGTCTGCCGTCAGCGTTATCAGGGCGTGAAGAATGAGGATGGCGTCTGGGTCACCCCGGCGTTCCCGAAGCTGCTGTACTTCCTGGAGGATGACAACTGCATGCCCGGTACGAAGTATTGGTGGCTGACGCAGGTAGCGACCAAGTGCTCTGTGAAGCGCATGGTTCCTGACTACATCAGCGAGAAAATCATGCTCCGCGATAAGGGCGATGTTTATCCTTGCATGGGCTGCCGCTCTTTCTTGACCCCTGACCGGTTCAGTGATAAGCTTGGCAATATCGCCAACGCGAAGAACTACGTCCCCGGACAGCACAAGTATTACGGCCGCTTCAATCAGGGCGTCGTTACCATCAATCTGCCGTTCGTCGCTATGTCCTCCAACGGGGATATGGATGAGTTCTGGAAGCAGTTCGATGAAACGCTGGAACTGTGCCACAGAGCGCTGCGCCTGCGTCATGAACGCCTGCTGGGAACCCCGTCTGACGTGGCTCCCATCCTGTGGCAGCATGGTGCGCTGGCCCGCTTGAAGAAGGGTGAGCCTATCGATAAGCTTCTCTACGGCGGCTACAGCACGTTGTCTCTGGGTTATGCAGGCCTGTATGAGTGTGTCCGGTACATGACCGGTCACAGCCACACAGACGCAGAAGGAGAGCCCTTCGCCATGCAGGTGATGCAGCACATGAATGACAAGTGCTCCGAATGGAAGGCAGCCGAGAATATCGACTACTCCCTGTACGGAACACCCATGGAGAGCACGACCTATAAGTTTGCCAAGGCGCTGCAGCGTAAGTTCGGCGTTGTCCCGGAGGTTTCCGACCATCCGTACATCACCAACAGCTACCACGTCAACGTCCGTGAGCACATCACTGCGTTCAAGAAGCTGGCATTCGAGTCGAAGTTCCAGAAGTTGTCTCCCGGCGGCGCAATCTCCTACGTGGAGATTCCCGACATGCAGAACAACCTCGAAGCTGCTGAAGCCATTGTTCGCTTCATCTACGACAATATCATGTATGCAGAACTGAACAGCAAGTCCGACTACTGCCAGTGCTGCGGATATGATGGGGAAATCAAGCTCGTGGAAGAAGACGGGAAGTACATTTGGGAATGCCCGAACTGCGGCAACCGTGACCACTCTCGCATGAATATTGCCCGCCGCGTTTGCGGCTACATTGGTACTCAGGCAATGAATAACGGCCGCAGGGGCGAACTGCATGACCGCGTACTACACGTGTCCTGCCAAGGCTTACAAAAATAACCGAAAAAATTTTTTCTAAGCGTTTTGCCAAAAAATGAACTTTATTGTATAACAGGGAGGAGGAGACAGGCGCAATACCTGCCGCCTCCTTTTCTGCTCATAGCCCCACTTGATTTATGTGCGGGAGGAGGTTTACTATGAACTACGGAGAAATCCTTACCTGCGATGTAGCGAATGGACCCGGCATGCGCGTCACCTTATTTGTGTCCGGCTGTACGCATCACTGCAAGGGCTGCTTCAACGGCGATACGTGGGCATTCGATTACGGAAAGCCCTACACCGCCGAGGTTAAGCAAGGTATACTTGAAGAACTGTCACAGCCATGGATGCAGGGTATCACGTTCCTCGGCGGAGAGCCGACCCATCTGTTTGAGGATGGCGGTGGAGAGCCGATGGAGCCTGAGAACCAGCATGAGGTACTGTCTACGATGAAAGCTATCCGCGAGCAATTCGGAGACATCAAAGACATCTGGGTCTATTCCGGCTACACTTTTGAAGAACTGACGGATGCCTCGCTCAAAAGCAGGGCATACACCGCAATGACGAAGGAAATCCTCATGACTGCCGACGTCCTCGTTGATGGCCCGTTTATCCTTGAAAAGAAAGACATTCGTCTGAACTTCCGGGGAAGCAGCAATCAACGGATTCTGGACTTGAAGCAGTCCATGAAGGGGAGCGCTCATCCGGTTCTGGCACAGGACTGGAACTGAACGTTCAGAACCAAGTGAAACACAAATATTGAGCCCTGTCTCCATCTCCGTCTGTTGACAATGATGGTAGAGGCAGGGCTCAGTTCTACACAAAACTGGAGGAGGAACATATCCTTGGCAAAGAAGAAGACGAACCCTCACAGGCAGCCGGTGAAGGCACCATCCCGGGAGGAAATCCTCACGCAAGTCACCGTAGAGATGACTCACCGGGCGTGGGCAGCATTTCTCGGTTCTGTCATAGATTTCAGCAACATGACCACTGAGAAAATCCTCAACATCTGGCATGATGCCAACAACTATTCCGAGCAGCTTGCCAATATCCCCGATATGGAAGCAACACTGCGGGACGTTGACGATATCATTGGGATGCACATGCCCTATGCAGTCATTCAGGCACCGGACATTAAGACTCAGGGCGACTTGAACCAATTCCGGAGGAAGCTGGAGAAAAAGTGCCTGTACTCGGCATTCGCTCTCATGGCAAAGCCTATGGTGGTTTCTGGGAAGTACGACGCTGACTTCCTCAAGCGTCTGTTCCAAAAGGCTGTCAGCCTGGAAGAGGATGTCGCCAACAAAACCATCAAGATTTGGGAAATCACAGATACTCTGGAAGAAGAGTTTGGTCTGCTGCTTAATTCTGAAGATGGGAATACCCATCTCCGTAGAAAGGAGCAAAGTGCGTCGGAATAATCATGAAGCCTTTTGGGCAAGACTCTTAGAAGTGTTTTTTCGGCACTTGAAACACTAACTTTTTTTCACTATAATAGTAGGAAATCACAACAGTAAAGGGGGAAACCATGGATACTGGAAGACTGATATCTCAAGACGCATTGGATGCTTTATCCTATACGTCAACGCTGAAGCAAAGTCTAAAGCAGATTTCTCTGAGAGAAACCCCTCTGGATGTAATTTTGCAGGATATCTCAAAGTACAGGGAAGGTTACATCAATACCCTGATTATGGAGAATCTCATTGGTTCTCGCTTTAAAAGCGACGACTCCATACTGCGAAAATATGAAAAGACTCTACGCACAGGTGGCGGTTTTAAGCAGTGCTTCAACGATGTCCTTGGATTTCGGCTGCGTTTAGAAAGCTATCCTACCGATTTCCCTGGCTACTTCCGCGTTGTTGATTTGACACACGGAAAGAGGATAGATGACGGATATAGAGCAATACATCTGTATTACCAAAGAGATAGTCATTCTTATCCCATCGAAATCCAGCTTTGGTGTGGGAAGGACTATTGGTTCAACACATGGAGCCATCAATACGTATATAAGTACGAAGCTGTAGACATTGGCAAGAAGCTATATGATAAGTATTGCGCAGGTGTAATTACAACGGAGGACGAGTTTAAAAAACAACTGAAGGAGGTGCAGATACGTGGGTGACAAAACAATTTATGTTGTTGCTAAAATCTTCAATCGACAGGGGTGCATTGCATATCGTTGCAAGAGCGCACGTGAAGCAAGATGCCTGCCTGGTACGTTGGAGTCCCTCAGAGCTGAAGGAGTCCAAATTGTGATTCTGGATAGCCCTGAAATCTATTCCGAATATGCGCCGTACAGATATATTGATGATATGAAAGAATTCATTGATGAAGTTTGCACATTGAACCGGGTCGCTTAAACCCATCAGATGAAAAGGCGCGGTCGGTTAATTCCGGCCGCGCCTTTTCACTGCGTTGCGTTGAAGCAAATCATTCCAAAAATAGATTGACAAGAAGGGGTGCAGCCTTTATACTGATACTTGTAAATGTCTCTCTTATCTGCAATTTGCAGAAGTTTCTTTTCCAAGGTCGTATTGCGGCCAAGGTCGTTTCTAATTTTCATAGACTTCTGAAGCTATCGTTCCCATACGGAAAGATAGCTTTTTTGTAGCCTGAGAGATTTTGCGGAGGACGCTGCACACTCCAATATGTGCGGCATAGGAATGCTCGTTGTCCAGTTATGGATGATGGGCTTATTTTTTTGAAAGGAGAGTAATCATGTACGAGACACGCAATGTACACTACTACAACACCAGAAATGCTGGTGAGCTGGTCGTGTACAAGGATGACTGCGGCAACTGGGTCGCGTCCGGTCTTATTGGCCGTATCACCTATATGGGTTATACGCTGAAAGAAACCGTACGCCGCTATAAAGACGCTGTCGCCAAGAGAAAAGCCGAAGGACGGCCTATGTAAGGAAGGAGAAACAAAAAATGTCGCAGAACGCTTCTATTGCAAAACGCCTTGCCTCCCAGATGTGGGGCGCACCGGACCACCAGTGCAAGCTGGCGGATGGCATTTGGGAATTCAGCACCCCACGACACGGCGGTATCGTTGTCGATACCGACATTCGCACAGAACTGAAGCCTTATGACACGAAAGTATCGAAAGGGAAATACATCTACTACGCAGAACAGCACTTTGCCGCCTTCGAAGAGGACTGCATGGCGCCTATCGTGGAGTGGGTGTACGCAACGGATATCTACAAGAATCCGAAGCAGTTCCGTTCTCATTTCGTCGGCAACGAAGACCTGAGTGATGAGGAGTATTTCTCCAAACGCCTTGCTCTTATCAAACGCAGCTTGGAACAGTGGAATCCGGACGTACTCAAGAAGTACCCCGAGCCCGGCATGGGTTTATGCCCGTACGCCGCCAAGTAAAGTTTGATAGAGAAAGGAAAGTAATCATCATGTCTTTTGTTGCGAAGCGTAAATGCAGTATATCAATTCTGCTGCTGGCCAGTGTCTGGATGCTGACCATCACCCCTGTCGCTGCCGCAGAGGACGATACGTTCCCCCAAAGCAACGACGGAGCACTTACAGCGTTGACTATCGCCCGAAATGCTGATATCATGCAGATGTCGGATGATGGAAAGGCTATATGCTTGCGTGAGATTGCCGCAAAAGCCATCAAGCTGGCGGCGCAAAATACGACAATGAAGGAGAGTAATCATGAGTAACAAGTATCTGCACAACGTATCGTTAAAAGAGCACGCGAAGTGGCTTATGGAGGAACTGGACGGGTATCAAGGAAACGATGCTTTCGACGCCGAAAGCGCAAAGCGCCTGATGAATACCCTGAAGGACTTCAGCGCAAGTCTCGATGCCGGCATCGCCAACACCCGCGAGGAATACGAACAGCAGGTGGCAAGCGTGGCGGTCGATACGCTCAAAGAGAGTGACCACGTACTCACCGTCCGCAGCGGCAGATATGCCGGTAAGCTGGAGGTTGAGTTCTACGCATCCTATGATGATGAACTCAGCAGTGAGGACATCAACACCATCCTGGATGAAGACAATCCCGACAGTGTGTTCGCCGGCAAAATTGAAGACGTCTACGATGACGAATACAACAGAACTGTTGAGACGCTGAAAGATGAGGTCAAGGATGCTGTGCTGATGAAGCTGGGCGGCATTGATGATATCAATGATATCGTCACGAATGCCATCGACGAGAATGTAATCTTCCAGTATCCGTTTGAGCATTATCTCAAGCAGGAAGTCCGCGTGCCCATTATGCTGGATACCGGCGATGCGGGCCACGACTACACGCTCAACTGCCTGATGGACCCTGATGCGGAGCACCCCACTCCCTGGATGCATGAGCATTCCAGTGCGCTGTGGCTGGCAAAGCAGCAGGGCTATACCGAGGCACAGCTGGTCGAGGCTTTGCAGGCAGAGAATGTCGATGACATCAAGGATGAATTTCTGCGCGGTCTCTGCGTCGAAGTGGATTCTGTGGCTAACCGGGTTGGTCAGCTGGTGTTCCTGACGAAGCTGTCGGTCAAAGAGCTGCTGGCTCTGAACATGGCAATGAAGACAGGAGAGGGCAGTATCACCATTACTGACCCCTACTGCGGGCTCTTTGATAAAGTCAACGGCGCCGGCGGCATGGAACTCAGTGTCAACAAGCCCGTTGAAATCCCCGTCAAGTTCATTCAGTCGGCCAAAGTCGATGTGTCCCATACCCGCAATCCCATTTGGAATTTCGGTATTCAGGAAACATTCGATTTTATCGGGAAGGTCTGGAAAGACTCCGTACAGCTGAAGGCAAAGTTCGACTTCCCCAAGGCTGTTACGGATGCATTCGACGCCTTCGAAGACGACTGATGGGAGGCACGTATGGAAAAAACATTTACGCTGGCCAAGAAAGGCGACGTGTTCTTCGTCAACCTGCAGCCCTACATCAAGGCAGATTCGAAGCAGGAGCTGGATGTCGTCAAAGATGCGCTGTCCCATGTGATGTCCGCTTACGAAGCCCTGGAAGCTCCTGCTTCCGATTGGGTCACCGAGATGCTCGACATCTGCAAGGCTATCATGATGGAAGGGAAGTTCCCGCTGAACCCCCATTATGGGGCAGGCGAGGAACTTCGCGGCAATCTGCTGACCACCATCTTTACATACCTCGGGAAGGAAGCGGCGCAGGTCTACGTCAATGTGGCAGCTACCACAATTTTTGATGAGCTTCTTCCTCTCGTGGAGAGCGGCAGAGAGCAGGTCACTGTCACAGTTGACTTCAAAGACGCCTCTCAGGACTGAGCGCTAAGTAAGAGAATATATTTTCAGAGAGCAGAAAAGTGGATGCGTTGGTTCTACGCCAACGCCCGCTTTCCTGCTCTAATTTTCAGGAGGATTATATGAACAATGCTCTGTATTTGAACGGTTCTAAAACCGCGTATCCCTTCGCTGTCGCTACGCACTATTCTTTCGATGCCGGACAGCTTCACCTGTTTAAAACACGGGAAGCTGCGCTGGCTTTCATTCAGCAGACAAGGGAAGATGAAATCGCGAATGACCGCGATATGGGCTACGAATATCGGAAAATACTACGTTTAGACGAAACCAAGACCTTCACCTATGCTGCGGCAGAGGATGGCTCTTGGTTCCGCATCGAAGAAATTCGCGCCTCCGGGGACCACGATACTACTATCTGGTCGCTGATTGAATCTTTCGATACCATCGAAGATACTCAGAAGTGACCCCGGCAGGGAGCGAAACGACATTAGATTCGCTGCAAAACATTTTTGCAGGAAGGAGGATTTCTTATGAGCAGAAGGACCGAACGATATATCCCTGAAAAGGATATCGATTATATCTGCTATGCAATGGACGCACATTTGGACCTGTTGCAGAACGGGTTCAGTAGTCCGTTAGATGGTTCACTGAAGAAGGAAAGGGCGGTCAACTACAGCTTGATTGAAAAGCTGGATAAGGACATCCCCCTTTCTCCCGAAGACTATTGGGATTTGTATTACATAATGAGCGAACGTGCTGATAATGTCGCAGAGGGAAGAGGAGTTCCGTACAACGGATTCTCGGCGCCGAATGACGCAGGGAAAACCTCCCGGCTCCTGCGGCAGTTGGGCGAACGCTTAGGCATTCTGGTTCACGATGAATCAGACGACCCCGTCGAATGCGATTCGGCGGGCGAAACGAAACTGGGGTACAGCTATTAAGCTGTACCCCAGTTTTTTCTTTTTCGGGTATATGTCAAATCTGTCCGACTTCGTGGAAACGGCGGTGCTCCGCCTTATCCAGAATCTGCCGAATGTCATAGATTTCGTCCGGATTCAACTCCAACAGCGTTGCCTGGAACTGCTCGGCAATGAGTTTCTGCTGTGTGTTTGAACCGTACATATCGAGGAGGATGCGCCTTCTATTGAGATAGCAGGCATAGCGCAGTAATTCATGGTCCAACTCGCTGCAGAAGCAGCTTTTGCTAAGTGTCCGGAACATGTCATAAGTAACATCTGCTTCGCCTCTGAGGATTCGTCCTGCGGAAGACTGATGAACTCCAAGCATTCTCGAAAATTTCTCGGCGGTAGGAACTTCACCGATGTACAAGTCACGAAGGAACAATCCAACAATGCCACCTTTTTCATGCCCCAGATAGCTGCGAATCATGCGGCGGCCCTGCACATCACCGACAGAGGTCGAATATGCATTGGTAATGATTTGAAACAGGGATTCGCATGTGTCCGTGGTGAGAAACGGCAGCTTTTCCTGCAAAAGGGTGACTAACTGCTTTTGCTGAACTGTAACCAATATGGCTGAGACAGGGAGGCAGATACTTTCCTCTGACAGCTTATTGCAATAGTCGAGACAGATAGCGTCGATTTCAGACAGGTCGAGGAATCTGCTAACGGCAGAAAGTTCCGGTTTTGAGAAGTGCCCCTGCCGGATACACGCACCGCGAAAATCATATTCTTCGCCTTCGGTCTCCTGCGCCATTCGGTCTGCAAACGCCTCTAAAGGCATCCCGCTGCGGGACTGCAGAAACATTTTGATAGGGGAGGTAGCTCTGCGTGCAGGCTTTGGGTTTGCGTCAGGTTCGACAGACTCAAGGATGGCATTCATTTTATTCAAGGAGTCTTTCCTGAGATTGTTGAAAGAGTGGCTTATCATCCAGAGCAAAGCCCTTTGCTGCAAGGTGCAGCCATCCATATAGACACAGTTATTTTCGCTTTCCACATGAATGCGATACCGTGCATTGAGCGTATCATAAAACCCGAAGATTTCCGGCTTTATACCCAAACAGGTTGCCCATAAGTATGCGATAGACATGTTTACAGTCTTTGCAATATCCTGAGGGCTAATGCCTCTTACCAAAAGCTGACGCACGGCCTGCGCCTGTGGCGTTCCGGGGAGATTGGATATCCAAAGCGAGGACTCCCCATTCATTATACGGCACAGAAAAGCATACTGCTCGTCAGTAATATTGTAGTGTTCACAGATTTTTTGGACTTGGTCCTTATTGACAAAACTATCTCCATAGCACAGCTTTTCGAATTCTTTGCGTGAAACTTGAAGCAGTGTCGCTTGCGTTCTTTCGGTATCTCCATTTGAACTCAAAAGGAGAAAAGACATGACCATTCCGAACGTCGCCATACGTGTATCCTCCGTCTATTTGGGTATGTTCAATATGGGTAAATTATACCACATATGGAACAATAGTCAACGAAAACGGCGCTCTGGCAGAACGATTTTCCTGTTGAAATTTCTTCTTTTTTCTTGACAGAATACCGCTCATGACGTATAGTAAAATACAGAAAGTCTCTCTTAGCCTTAAGGGTGTGTTTTATGCCCAGGCACGTTTCTATCAGGCCTTATTTGAGGCTTTCGTTTCTTAACATCTGTATGAAAACACCTATTCATCATTTCGATGTGTAGGTGTTTTTATTATATTTCAAAAAGGAGAAGTAATCATGAGTATTGGAGTATGTTACCTTGCCTGCCCAGACTGTACGAATGTGCTGTTTGAGTTGAATGGGGATGGCGAATGCCATTGCCCGGTCTGCGGAGCGGACTTCCCAATGGAAGCCGCGACGTCCTTGTTCAAGGAAGTCACCACACCCGCCACGGTCGAAATTTTCGACGACAGGCAGCATGTTCAGACGGTCTTCCGCCCGGATATGCCCAAGTTCTACGGCGCCGCGAATGCTGTTGCTGCGCCGGTGAATCCGGAACTGCCGCTGCCGGAAACCCAACTCAAAGAAATCGAGTTGGAGGTTGCTGCATTCCTTGAATCTCACTGGAACAGCTACAAGCAGGAGGACGGTATTTACCGCATCCCCATCAACAAGCTGCAGGATGTCCGAATGGTCATTCCATGGAGCCTTGTGATGGGAGACATTCTGCTGGCAGAGGAGCCGCACAAGAAGCTGGAGAGCGTCATGTATGAGGAATTGTCCAATCAGGTTGATATGGCGATTCTTGAACTGGTGGCGCAAATCCACAAGGTGTTGGAGGAGAAGTGGGGGAGCGAGCTCTCCGAAGCGGAAACCTTCGCATTGTCCGAGGCATGCGGCCGCATGGTATCCATTTACCTGCCGCTGGATGAAGCTCTGACAAAGAAGTATCCGTTCACCTACAACGAGCGCGGACTGTTGACCGGTGTGCGGGAGCACGGCGGGAAAACGGTCGTTATCACGCTGGAAGAAGCAATCGCACGAAACAAGAAATCGAAGGAGAAAAAGAAAGCATGAAAGGCAAACTCATTGTAATCGAAGGCACTGATGGCGCAGGGAAGGCGACCCAAACAAAGATGGCGTACGATGCGCTGCTCCAGATGGGAAAGCATATCGAAACGCGCTCGTTCCCAAACTACGGGGCGCCTGCGTGTGCTCCCGTGGAGATGTATCTACACGGCGAGTTCGGCAAGGACCCGAGAGAGGTCAGCCCCTATGCGGCGACGGCTCTCTATGTGGTTGACCAGTTTGCATCCTTTAAGACGGACTGGCAGTCCATTTATGAGAACGGCGGCATCATCCTGTGCGACCGTTACACAACGTCTAATGCCATCCACCAGGCAAGTGCCCTGGAAAGGGATGAGCAGAAGGCATTCTGGGCGTGGCTGGAAGACTTTGCGTTCACGAAGGTCGGTTTACCCAAGCCGGACTTGGTGCTGTTTCTGGACGTCCCTGTGGCGCTCACAGCATCGCTCATGAAGAAGAGGGCAGAGGAAGACCACACCAAAGCGGATATTATGGAAGCCAATTTAGCCTACCAGCATATCTGCCGGGGGACCGGGATGCGTGCGGCGGAAGAACTGGGATGGAAAGCCATCCAATGCTTTACCGATGACGTAACCGACATTCTGCCTGCCCAGGTCATTCACAAGCGGGTTATGAAGGAAATCAGCAAAATTTTGAAGGAGGAAAAGTAATATGAAAGCAATCAACATTCTGTGGGACGTTGACGACCCCGAGGAGCTGGAAGACCTGCCTACCGAAATCGAAATCCCCGAAGGCATGGAAGACGAGGACGAAATCAGTGATTACATCTCTGATGTGACAGGCTTCTGCCACGCAGGTTTCGCCCTCGACACAGAAAAAAATGAAGAAGGAGAGTAATCATTATGAAGCACAGCATCGTTTTTATCGTTACGGAACCGAATCAGACGTACAGTTCTGAGTTCCTGCGCCTGGCTGCACAGCTCGCTGGCAATGAAAGCAGCCTCCCCATCACTGGGGAGGCGCAGGGATGCCGGTATATCGGCTACATCCCGGAACCTCTCATCGACTGCAAGGACGCGGCACTCGACAAGCTGGGTACGGTTGTATCCGGTGAAGCGTTCAAGTCCGCAAACCTTTATATCGAGCTGGACAAGGACGTAGACCTTCTCGTCCTGAAAGAACGCGATATGTTCAAAGGCGCGGTCATTGTGCCTCAGAAGTTCATCGCTGTCCAGACGCCGGCAGGTATCCTTATGGCAAAGGAAAGCGGTTTCGGGGAAGAATTCCCCGGTATCTCTATCTTCATGGATAACGGAAGGCTTCGCAATATGATGGCGCTGGTCGAATATACTGACTACGAGAATGTCTGCGGATATGACCCGCGCCATCCGGAGATTGCGGAGAAGGAGAAATCTGAAGTCCCCGCAAAGCGTATCACCAGCGATGGGAAGCACGTAACGCCCGGTATCATTGTAAGAGCGTGGAAGGCGATTACCATTCCTGACGATGATGAGATGGACGTGGTTCGTAGCTGTCCCTACATCGAGAATGCAGAGCAGAAGCTCATGTATCCGCATCATGCTGACGAAAGCTATGACGCTCTTACCGTTGAGACTCCGGCAGGAACGCTTGTTGCCGGAGCTTACCGTGACGGTGCCAACTGCGGAATCAGCATCAACCTCATCAAAGACGGGCGGTTCTCTACCGTGCTGCATACGGAGTACGTTGAAGACGAACCGTTCGAGGGTGACCTTCTGGAAAATCGGTACGGGCAGGATGTGCCGACTCAGCGCCATGTCACGGTCGCTGATGAAACGGTGGTTTTCCCCGGCTTCATCACAAGATACTGGACCACTCTCGATGATGAGGACGCACCCGCACATCGCGTATTCCACTTTTGAGCCAAATCCTCAGAACTGAGCGTAGGAAAAGCCTCAAGCAGCCCCATTTCGGGGTTGCTTGAGGCTTTTTGTTTTTTGAATTTACTCAAGCGCATACACAGATAGTGTGTGCGCCAAGCGCGGAATGAAATATCCGGGGCAAATCACCGAATTTATTCGTATTGGAGGGAAATCGGGTATTTTCCGGCAAACTTTTCCATTTGTGGAAGAAGTGGAAGAAGTTGTTTCGAAAAATACATTGTAACATTGTTCCATATATGGTAGAATACATACACGGGATGGACAGTCTACTCGTTTTTATCACATTATATGAGGAGGTGGACTGCGGGAACAATGTTTCCGCAGAATAGTCCATGAGAGGATGCAAGAAGAATTGGAATTGGCCATGGGAGGACTATGTGCCTACCCATTTTACAGACCCGCCCCTTAAGATTACCGAGAAAGGCGATGTTGCGCACGGGCAGGAATGGTTCCCGCTCTGTGAACGCTTTGCCATCCACCGCACCAATATTATCAAGACTGACTGTTCCGGCATCTTTACACTTTGGGATAGGGAAGAAGAAATCCCTGTTGGTTATATCGGAGCATCTGTGTTCCCAGAACTCATTTCTGACCCTAAACCAACGACCCCACGTTTTTCCAACAACCCGTTCGCTTCCTTGAATTTCAACCTTAAATCTGTCTACACAAGCGAGTATTCTAACTACATCGCAAGCAGAGATAGTGCAGCATTCAATTTCGAAGGAATCCGTGCGGACGACCTCCTTATTTGGATGATGGAGTTCGACCCTGCGTTCCTGAAAAACTTCCATGAGTTGTCCATTTCCGTCGAAGGGGACGTCCCTTTGACGCTGAGGGATATCCTGATGGGCGTCTACTCGCTGCTCGTCACAGATTTCGGATTTACAACGCCGGAATACCGTGCCATGCGCTGGAGTTCTGTGGCAAATCTCAATATTCAGACCGTCAAGTATAGGGACGCTATTCAACTTAATCCCGGCTTCAAAGAGCCCACTGTAGAACTCATGAATTCGCTTGGTTCCAGCGATTTTATTTTCCCTTGCATCACCAGTCTTGCAGAAGATATCTATTTCGTCAACGATATATCTGCCGACGAAACGGCACTTTACGCCTTTAATTTCCTAAACGTATACGACAAGGACATGGCGCCTATTGGCCGAATCGGGTATGCGTTTTTGGATGGCATCAACTACACAACAAACGGGAGCACGTACCACAAAGAAAGAATATGCAAGCAGCTGCCCAAATACATGAATCGTCGGGTTCTGGACGCAATACGGAGCATCGAAGAGGAATGCACCGAGGCAGAAACTACGTGCCTTGCCATCTGGTCCCTCGAAATCGCCGAGGACTATAGCAAAGACAAGGACGTTCTGTGCAGTCGCATCATTCAGGCTATTCAAGAAAAACATTGCGATAACTTCAATCTCGTAAAACTCGTTTTAGATGAGGATAAAGAAAACTATTTGGTATCCTCCGTTCCGGCCCCGGCACCCCTGATGAAACAAAAGGCAGCGCACCTTACTCCTTACATTCCAGAGGATATCTTGGCAATCATGCCTCTGGAAAGCACTGTAATTGAGCTTGAGAACGTGACCTATAATGGACGCCTCGGGTACATTTCTGTTATCCGCCGTTTTGACCTGTCTTCGGGCGACGTAAGGGTCTACGAAGCCATGTTCTACGACTTGGAGACAGGGGACGTACAGGAATTGGGCATGTTCTCCGCGTACATTGGCTTCTCGGATGGCATCTATCCTCAATACTGCGATTTCAAAGGCAGAATCGACATGGTGTATGCTTCAACCTTAGGAAAGATAATCGACTCCATGTCTCCGGAACCGGAAGCCACAGCCATTTTGTGGATGGTCCAGCTATCGCGGACGGATGCGGAAACCGTCCGTTACATGAAAGGCCTTATCGCAGCAACGATGGATGGGGAAGAGTGCGCTGGAGAATTCCTTTGCAGCAAGTCTCCCTGTGTCTACCTGTTCAACGATAGTCTGGTTCCTGCCGGCTTCTACATCGTAAGTCCCGCAAGCTTCCTTGGACACACGTTTCCAGGAGATATGGGGAGTTCCAATGAGACTTACATGAAGGATGCCCCCGAGTTCCACGAGAATGTTGGTTGTGGCAATGGCAGGAAAAGTAACGCTTCTCGCAAAGGTGTTGAAACCCCGGACTGCCGCCATTTCGCTCGTGTTTCGCATCTTTCCGCAGCCGGTAAAATCACCATTGAAAACGTCCTGCAGCACCTAAAGGCGGAGCATTCCGCTGTGTTGAAAGTATCTATCAACGATTCCCTGATGGGATATGTTGGTGTAAGCGTCTTCAGAAAAGGTTGCACCGTTGAGCCCCTCACCGATTGGGTAACGTCCGAGCTTTTTGACCCATTGGAAAACTCGACCTTTGTGCGAGCGTATGCAAACGCCGCAAAGGCGGCAGAAAAAGGCAGAGCCCAGGGAACGGGCTTTGTTTGGCACGTTGAGTTCAACCCTAAATTCATGGGGAGCCAGGCAATACGGAAGGAAATCATGCCGCTTCTCATTGACATGATGGCCGAATTTATGGGCATTGACGCCGATAATACGCAGGGAATCTCGTTCCAAGGGCTTACCGGATTCCAATTTGCCAAGGGATTTATCGAGTGTCCTGCACATGAAGTGCTGAGCTATTTCTCATTGCCGTGATGACCTAAAGCATTTTGGCCGCAAGTCTGTCTTCAGATAGGCTTGCGGCCTTTCTAATTTGGGGGCAGGAACGTATTCTCGAACCGCTTCATATATCGTATAAAACACTCGTTTATTGGACACTATTGTTGCAATTAAATTGCCACATCAAAAATAGTAATCAATGGCAGAGAAAACATCCCGCCGATGCTTCCTCAAAAAATCTGTGGGTGAGGGTTGACTTTTATCCGCCGGTCGAGTATTATGATACTGTAATTGTCTCTCTTTATCTGCTTTCGCAGAAAGTTTCTACCGGATATTATATGGTGCGCCATATAATACCTCGTTTCTCAATATCTGTATCTAAGAACTAATTTACCCTTATCGGGTGGATTGGTTCTTTTTTTATATATCTCGGAGAGTTTAAAACATTCCTTCTTGTACATGGGTTTAGCCACCCCATCCACAAGGACGAATGTTAATTTTTTTAGGAGGAGTCAATATGACTACGTACAAGATTGAGGGAACTACCATGCGCAAAATCCTTACGAACCTGCTGCATGATGCTGGTATTGCGTTTGAATGGGATGGTGAATACCTCCTGTTGCGTGACCTGTCCGACATTGAAGCGGAGTTCTGCGAATCCGCCCTCTACTACGCAAACGACCTCTGTAATGCGGCGGTATGCATCGCCATGCCTTGTTCCGTAATCTAAAACACGAAGGAGAATTATCATGAACACCAAGAAAGAGACCCTCAGCGTCTACGCCATGACCGCTTTCATCCTCTTTGCGACTCAGGTGGCAATCTCCCTGCTCGCAGGTTTCTTCATCAAGCACTTCCTGTTCGTCCGCATTCTGTGGACGGCAGTGTGTGCCTGGATGTGGTGGATTTGCGTTATCAAGCCCACCTTCGACCTGCTGCGCAAGCCGAGAGCCTCCAAGCAGAGCGAGGTCATCGTTGATGCTCATTACGAGACTATCAACGAGACATCTGCTCCGCAGGGCAAGGATGCATCCATGAGCACCCAGGAACGTGACACTGTCCGTTCTGGTTATCAAGAGGATGTCATGGCCTGCCTTGCCGACAGCGCATACTCCTTCTATTGGGCAGGTGATTCCGTTAAGCGGATTTATCTGTACAAGGCAGGAGAGGACAACCAGGCCTACGCCGCCTGCATCAAGACCGACGTCAACAACCGTGTTGTTGCCGTTGAGTCTGAAATCGCCGGTAAGGAAGTCACGTTCATGAATGTGACGTACTCCAAGGCGAAGCAGGCGGAGACCCTGTCCCGTCGCGAGCCCGTTGACCAGTTCCTCGCCGAAGTTCTCCCTGATGCCGCTTGGCAGTGGAAGAACTACGATGAGGGCACCATCATTCTCTCCAGTGAGAAGAAGGGTGTGAAGAACCTCTTGATGAAGGTCCACTTCAAAAAGGATTCCACGGTCAGCAGCATCATTGGCGAGCTGAACAACAAGAAGGTCCGCATCGTCCGCGCCCCTGCTTCTGCCAAGAAGCAGGGCGCGACTGCGGCCGCTCCTGCACGTTCTTCCGCGTCTTCCGCTGCGAAAAAGGCACCTGGTGCCGAGAACTGTGAGAGACACGGTAACATCTCTCGCGTCAAGGCGGCTGATACCGCCGTTCCTCTGGTAGAAGATGAGCCTGCAACGGTCGCTCCTGCCAAGGCGGAAGCATCTGCTCCCAAGAAGCAGGAAAAGGCCCCAGCCAAGCCTGCTCCCGCTCCTGCAGCCGCAGCTGCGACTACCACGCCCGCCGACGGCCATCTGGCTGTCACGGATGACCCTCCCATCAGCGATGAAGTCGCAAAGAGCAATGCCAAGCTCCTTGCAGACTACATCGTTGGCGAGCTCGCTGAACTCGCTATGGGAGCCGCCGAGAACGGGGAAGACAACTTCGTTTACGCTTGGCCTGAAGGAATTCAGTCTTTGCGTGAAGCGGAGTTCCTGGCTGCCGAAATCACTGAGCGCGGTGTCTTCAAGGACATCGAGGTCAATGCCGACAATCAGACCCTTCGTTTCTACGGCATTCACGTCTAAGACGCGAAAATAACAGCCACGGGATATCCCGTGGCTGTTATTTTTTGCCTTTTTGTGACGAATTTTGGCTGGAAATACTATGATAGGAAAGTAAAAATACTTGCCACGCCTAATGCTTGGCCTGTTTTCTCAAATGGCGTTTGGCTTTGTGTAAATCAAAATGGCTTTACAGCACAGATTTCCTTTTGAGCAATCTCAGGCTGAGAATCTGCACTACCAAGTACGATTCGCATCTTGTCGCCAATGAGTTCCATCTTCGCATTCTGCAGAAGTTCCACAACGATGTCCGTCACATCCTTGGTCAACAAGTGATGAAATTCGGGGGCAGAAATGGCAGCCAAGATGGAGTTCACAACGCCCTTGACGTTCAACGTGCGAATGGACTCGCTATTGACGAGATTTGTCAGAAGCCGCAGGACGACATTTTTATCAATAACCGGAGTTATCGCCTGCTGGGACAACACGTATGTATCTGCACTCTCGGAAAGTGCATCAACGTAATCATCTGCAACATTGTCTTCGAGTGTCACGACGATGAGTTTCTTCCCACGCTCGTTGAATGCAGCAGTAAGAGGGAAGAAGTCTGAGTCGGACGAGTATAAAACAGCGGAGGTCATGGGCGCATCATACAAGTCCTTCATGACGTTGACCGCAATTGCTGTATCGACAAGGCTCTTTTGACATTTCAGCCTGGGGACGAAGATGGGCTCTACATAGGCAAATCCTTGGAACAGCGTAATATCTTTGGATGCTCTATCATCATAGAAGATTTTGACGCGGCGGGCTACCGAGGACTGCGCACATAGCTGTGCAACCAGATGCTCAGGTGTATTATCGAAATCCACATAGCTGATGACATTGCCGGCAAGAACCGGAAGCTGTGAGGGATAGAACGCGGTTTGAATATAATGGGCGTTCGTATAACGGGAATCAGTTGTGGCAGCCATTACGGCCCCAGCCGTAATAGATACAGGCTCCTCATGCTCTTTTGGTGGCTCACATACCGACTTTTCCTGGGAAATAGCTACACGGATAGGTGGCGCGTCCCATAGGTTTTCATCAGATTCCAGCAAACCGTAAAGGCTACTTCCGAATGTTCCGGGTTTGGGGATAAAGACTTTGTATGGGAATGTATACTTGCGCTTCTTGGACATATACATTGTGCTGAAATCTGTCAGTGATTTCTTTGCGTGCTTAGGCCAAAGAAAAAGTGTTTTTCTAAGTGCTTCACCATGCGGAATATCGAGTCCCTTCATCGCATCTTCAACATGCTCGTCGATGAGAGACGTCAGTTTATTGACGAAGTCCGGCGCATTGCCACAGCTCGACAGCATTTTCTGCATTTCGTCAAAGAATCCTTTGGGACAATATGAACGGAGCGGGTCTGTTAGGGAGTAGAATTTCTTCCCGCCGTATATAGAATAGATTACTGTTTGACGAGTTCTCATCATTGCTCTGATTTTATGAGCCCACGGGACTTTTGCATATTCCTCCGGCTTATATTTGTCGCCGAATCGATGTTCACATACATCGTCCGCTATGCCAAGCAGGTATGACAATGGTATGATTTTGTTTTGCATTATGAGCACCTCCGTTTTTGATATGATTACATTGTACCACATGCGGAATAGTTTGTCGTTGCCCATCGGGACCATTTTACCGCTTTTCGACAAAAAATTTGAGGCGGGGGAGTTGGCCGGAATTTTTGCAGAGAAACGACGCAATGCGGGTTGCGGCATAGTGCCGACACGCTGTATAATAAAGGCGAATACAGCTATGAGAGGGAGTGACCATCCGTGAAATTACGATATACAGCAGAATTTGAATTGAGACCGGGTATGTTCACAAAACCCGAAGATTCCGCTGCGGTCGACATGGATGCTCTTGCCGAGCAACTCAATTCCTTGGTCGCAGATTTCACTGAGGATGGAAAACTCGATTTTTCTCTTTCAGTTCTGGAGAATTTACCTCGAAAGCAAGGAAATGTCCAGAATTCAAAGCGAAATACGCACCGAGCCGATATTAAGTCAGGCATGACTGTGGATATCGTCCTTAAAAAGGACCAGCCCACAGGAAAACTGACCCGTGGCGTCGTCGGACGTATCCTGACGAACTCAGCTGACCACCATCGCGGCATTAAGGTCATGCTGACAGACGGACAAGTCGGCAGAGTTCAGCACATCATAGATTGAGAGGTGGCAAGCTCGTGAGCCAGATGGATAGGAGAAATGCAGCGGCACGAATTGAAGACACAGCTTGGACGTCGGTGCTCCGGGAGGATACCATTCGTATGGCGGATGAACTCGCTGAGAAGGTAGACGCCATCAGGGATGCCGGGACGACGGTATATCCGCTGCGAGAAAATGTCTTCCGCGCATTGGTTCTGACGCCGCCGGAAAAGGTATCCTGCGTCATTGTTGGGCAGGACCCGTACTTTAATGAAAATCAGGCTTGTGGTCTGTCGTTTTCCGTTCCTGCTGGCGTAAAAATCCCGCCATCGTTGCGAAATATTTTCAAAGAACTTGTTGCAGACATTGGATGCTCTATGCCAACCAGCGGCGACTTGACGCCGTGGGCTGAGCGCGGCGTCCTACTGCTGAATAGCAGCCTGACCGTCGAGGCAGGGAAGCCTAATAGCCACGCCAAAATGGGCTGGGATAACGTGACCCGCGATATCCTACAGGCGTGTTTTCGCCTTCCGCAGCCGGTCGTATTTATGACATGGGGTGGCTTTGCCAGAGCAGCGGTTGCAGGACTCATGTTCGCGGCGGGAGGTAATAAACTCAACATCTATTCCAGCCACCCGAGCCCTTTGGGCGCAACAAAGGGGAACGAAGCAGTTCCCTCGTTCCTTGGCAGCCGCCCGTTCAGCACAGCGAATGCTTTCCTGCAGAAAAACGGCGCTGCGCCAATAAATTGGGAGCTACCATAACGACCCCGCCTATAATACACAAAGCGAAGGAGTGACGAATCATGCGATTCCGAGTAAATGGGAAAATCAAAGAGAAGGAGTACGGTTTTGCGACTCGCACTGAGGGAGGATGGGAAATCTCTGATGCGGGTCATGCTCCGCTTGATATCGTCATTCCGTTTTCTGAGGACACGGCGGTCCTTGGCAGAGACGAATACCGGCTGATTGGGCAGTCGGATGGTACGGCTATGGTCATTCGTTTTTCCGACCTGCACCGTCACTCCGATAACAGCCTGCAAGATGGCATGACCAAGGTGAAAGACATGGTTGCCCGTACGGAGTATTCCGGCGCCCTCACAGACCATGGCAACATGTACGGCTTCCTCGAATACTACAAGGGCATGAACAAAGCGGGGAAGCACCCTATCATTGGCTTTGAAGGATACATGGAGAACATGAACGGTGAGCTTGATGGCAACCATGTTATCCTTCTGGCAAAGAACGACGTGGGTTATAAGAACCTGCTGAAACTGACGTCCGAATCCTTCGACCATTTCAGAACGAAACCTCATGTCACATGGGATATGCTGCGGGCATACCATGATGGCGTTATCTGCCTGAGCGCCTGCCTTGCCGGCATCATCCCGTCCGCACTGAACGATGGGGATAAGGAGACCGCTGAAGCGGCCATCCAGCGTTTTTGCGACATCTTCGGCAAAGAGGACTTCTATATTGAGATTCAGCGCCACCATATTCGGGAAGAGGATATCATTCGTCCGCAGCTGGTTACCCTGGCACAGAAATACGGACTGAAGGTTGTTGCGACGACAGACGCCCACTATCCGGAGGAGAAGGATAGAGAAGCGCACGACGTCTTGCTGTGCTTGCAGACGGGGAAAACCATCAATGACGAAAAACGCCTGAAATATAACGGAGACGGATATTTTCTCCACAACTCAGAGCAGATGGAAGAACTGTTTTCTGAATGGCCGGAGGCGTTGGACAACACGCTTGAAATCGCAGACAAGTGCCATGTCAATATCAAGCTGGGTGACGTCAACCTGCCAAACTACGACTTCCCGGAGCCGTATTCAAACGCAGACGAATATATGGTTCATATTGCGGAGGAAGGCTATCATAAACGCTTTGATGGCACGCCTCACGCAGATGACCCGGAATATAGAGAACGCTTCGATTACGAGGTCAAGATGATAAAGCAGATGGGCTTCTGCGCCTATTTCATCATCGTATGGGACTTCATCAACTATGCCAAAAGCAACAACATCTACGTTGGTCCGGGGCGTGGTTCCGCTGCCGGCTCTATGGTAGCTTACTGCATGGGCATCACGGACCTCGACCCAATCAAGTATGACCTGCTGTTTGAACGTTTCCTGAACCCAGAACGTATTTCTTACCCTGATATTGATACGGATATCGAGCACGTGGGGCGCCAAAAGGTAATTCAGTACATGATTCAGAAATACGGCGCACCGAATTTCGCCCGTATCGTGACCTTCGGCACCTTTGCGGCAAAACAGGCCATCAAGGATGTTGCGCGAGTTCTGGAAATGCCTGCATCCTACGGTGCAAAGTTGGCGTCTATGGTCCCCGGCGGTGTTGGCATGACCATCAAGAGGGCTCTGGAAGAGAGCATTGACCTGCGGACTACCTATGAAAACGACCAGGAAGCGCACCGCATCATTGACATTGCCAAGAGCATCGAGGGCGGAAAGCGGCATTCGTCTCAGCATGCCTGCGGCGTGATGGTTGCGCCGAAGCCCGTTTCCGAATACCTCCCGACCTCGATGGAAGTTGACGACGAAACAGGGGAGAAGGCCCTAACCTCGCAGGTCATTATGACCGAGGTGGAGGAACTGAGCCTCATCAAGATGGACTTGCTCGGTTTGAAGAACATGAGCGTCATCCACGAGGTCGTAGATGCTGTTGTGGCGCGCTTTGGTGAAGAGGAAGCCTTGCGTCAGATTAAGTCCAGCAACTCGACCTTCCGCTATCAGGACATCCCGCACAACGACCGTGCCACCTATCAAATGCTCCGTGACGGTATCACCGGCGGCGTGTTCCAGCTGGAATCTCCGGGCATGACGAAGGTCATCATGCAGATGCTTTCAGACCTTGATTCTGTCCCCGACAATAAATTGGACATCATGTTTGAACGTCTGATAGCCGCTGTGGCCCTTTACCGCCCCGGTCCTATGGATTACATTCCTGACTACATCAACGGCATGAAGGACAAACAGAGCGTCCATTACGACTGCCCGGAAGAAGAAGCCATTCTGTCTTCTACATTCGGCGTCATGGTCTATCAGGAACAGCTGATGCAGATTGCCCAGCGGCTGGCCGGTTATTCGCTGGGGCAGGCAGACGTGCTGCGGAAGGCCTGCGGCAAGAAGAAGAAAGAAATGATGGACCAGCAGCACACGCTGTTCATTTCCGGCAATAAAGAAGCATACGAAGCCGGTGACGCAAAGATGCTGATACCCGGCTGCGTCGGCAGCGGCATTTCTGCCTCGACCGCCGAAGACATCTGGGCAAAGATGGTCAAGTTCGCATCATACGCATTCAATCGTTCTCATGCGGCGTGCTACGCCGAAATCGCACTGGTCACGGCATATATGAGCTGCCACTGGCCGGCTGAGTTCTACGCGGCGATGTTGAATGCCTTCATTGAGGCATCCGACAAGGTCAAGGTGTATCTGGCACAGGCGGAGCGCCGGGGCATTAAGCTGCTACTGCCGGACATCCAGAAATCGAAATGCCATTTCAGCGCCCAGGGCGGCGACATCCTCTTTGGACTACAGGGCATTAAGGGCTTGAAGTCCATGGCTGAAGCCATCGTAGAGGAGCGGGACGAAAACGGCCCATATCGCGGCATGCAGGATATGTATGAACGGCTCGCCAATAACCGTGGCGTCAAGCTGAATAAGACCTGCATGGAAGGACTCATTTACTCAGGTGCGCTGCGCTGCTTCTCGGACAATAAAGCAGAACTCCTTGTTCTCTTCAAGATGGTAGAAGACAACTACAAGGACGATGAAACGAACCGTGTTCTGGGCCAGTACACCCTGTTCTCTGAGGCAGAGCGGGCGCTGATTCCACCACGTGTAGAACGCTTTTCAGCGAGCCACGAGCTGGAGAAGGAGCAGGAAACCCTCGGCATGTTCGTTTCCCGTCATCCGACCGATGACTATACAGAACTGATGGCAAAGCAGCGTAAGGTGATGTCGCTGAGTGATGTCGCTGAAACAACAGAACCGAGGCAAGGCATCCTGACTCTCGGCATGGTCAAGGGAATCAAAAAGTTCTATACAAAGGCAGGGAAGGAGATGCTGGCGTTCTCCATCGAAACGAAATTCGCCGAACTCGCATGCATCGTTTTCCCTGACACGGTGCCACTCGTCATTGAACTACTTGCCGAGAACCATGTGTACTGCTTCGAAGGAGCCCTTGTCGCAGATAACCGGAACGAAGGCGTCATGCAGCTTTCTATCCGAAATGCTTATCTGCCGGAGCAAATGCTCCCGTCGAAGGATACTCCGGAGTATTACGAGGCATTTATCTCCAATAAGCAGGAGCAGACAGCTGTATTGGATTTCATCCACAAGCACCCGGGCAATGTGCGGGTTGTTTTGAACGCTGGCGGGCGAAAGTACCCTGTCAACACCACGGTAGCTTTTACACCGGAGGTCACTGCGTTTTTCGAGCAATTTTCTCAGGTAACACAGCAAAAAAATTGATGAGGGATATTGATTTTGCCTTAAGCATCCGGTATAATGACACTTGTAAATGTCTCTCTTATCCATCTTTGATGGAATCGTTTCTATTCTGCGCCCGCTATAGGTGCAGTCGTTTCTAAAATTTTTATATAATTGATGCGTCTGTTTTCCGCAAATGGGAAACAGGCGCATTTTTTATAAATCTACTATCAAATCAAAAGGAGGAACAAACATGCACACTGTATTGTGGGAAACCAGCGACGGAGAGGGGCATTTCGTCCGGTGTGAAAGCCGTACAAATGTGATGGCCTTTCTTATCAGCAGCCACCTACAGGACGACAAAAGCGTCATCATCTATACCCCTGACGCTGAAGAACACACAATGACCGTGGAAGATATCTTCGCATCGGTCTAACAAGGAGGAAAATTATGAAGAGGAAACTGTCAAAAAAGCTGATTCAGAAGTGGCTCAACGAAGCTGATAGCTGGGATGTAGGGCACGTCGAAACCTTTGACTTCGGAAACTGGAGTCTGCGCATTCGCAGAGAGGAGACCATCTACGAGCCGCATCGCTTCAGCGTGGATGGTCACCGCAAGAGAACCGCAGAAACCATGAGCAGACGCTATATGAGCATTGAAGCAGCCCTGTTGCACGTGGTCAATGGCTTCAACGAGAACGCGAATCGCCCAAACCGGTATGCGTCACTTGAGGATATCCCGTACGACGACGACGGGTTGGTCAAACCTTTCTAAGCGTTGAAAATCTATTTTAAAGGAGGAGTAATTATGACCAGAGGCTATGTTATCATCACTGGCCCCAAGAACAAAATCGAGCGCATCGGATACCTGTCCAATTCGGCTTATCCATCTTACTACGGAGAGTCCATTGTGACGGCCATCCACGAGGGAACTCTGGAGCGTTTCATGAATGACCTCGACGCAGAGTCCCCTGATGAAAAACTCGATATCGAGCTGCCAATCAAGGAGTACGTGGAAGCAGGGGACTACACATACGTCTATGACCCCGGCAAGGATGCGCTGAAGTGCTATGAGTACGGAAAGCTTTTCTGCGAAGGTGCTCCGAAAGCAGACTACGAGTTCATGGTATATGTCATGAACAACTACAATGCTATCCGGAACCTCGTCACCCTGGACAATGACACCATGCAGATGCTGCCCTTCAAGGCAAGTGCGCTTCACAAGAAGCTGAACGAAAGCACTCTTCCTGTTCTCAAACTGGAACTGGAACGGCTGCCGAATATCTGCTGGGAAGAGCGGGCGCCTTGGAACGTTGATTCCTTCGGAGCAAAGCCGAAGAAGGAAATCGTTGTTTGGGGACGTCCGCCGAAGGACGATGAGACTGAGCAGGACTACTCCTTGGAGTTGGTTCGGTTCGATGTCTGCCAGTACGAAAGTATTGGGGCCTATATCGTATCCGCAAGTAAGCGGGTCTCCGGCGTGGATGAGCGTCAGCGGACCTTGGAGCTGTATAGCAAAAAACTGTTTCTCAGATACATCCCGGGCTATATCCCCGGAGCATCGGTCTATGGCAGCCGTGATAGAGGAATCTCTCTTACGAAGGCAACCGGCGCAGTGAAGCAGTTCATCGTTGACCATGCAGAGGACTTCGAGCGCCTCATGATGGCAACAATCTGCTTGCGGGAAAGAGCCAATGCCATCAAAAGCGTCAAGGCGGAAGCGCAACTCAAGGTGCTGGACACAAAATTCCGTAAGGAAGTTGCTCCGTACTTTGAGAAGATGTCCGCTGATGCCAAGGTGATATTCCCGTATCTGGACACCAATAAGTCGGAGTTTTTCTACACCATCGCGTTTCTGACGAAACGCCGGCCTGATACCTCCATCTCCGTTTCGGAGATGAAGAAATACGGCTATACATGGGGCGGTATGCTCCCGATGAGAGAAAAAGCTGCAATGGCGGCTATGAAGACCTGCGCGGTCTACTGCCTCTACAATGACAATACGGAAAGTCGAGCCTTGAACGCCGACGAGCTTCACGCTCACGCCGCAAAAGGCGGTATTTTCGGAGTTGAGAAAGAGGAGTGGGCCAGGGCGCTGGCGTAATCTAAAAACGGAGGAGACTTTTATATGTATTTGGTGCTGAACAAGAAGACCCATCTGTTTACCCGCTGCAATGGCGTGGACGAAGCATGGAAAGTCATGACTGACATGCTCATGGACCACTCTTTCAGGGCAGACATTGATGTCCTTTCTGTGGAAGAAGAGAATGTCAAGTCCGCCGAGGCGTTTGCGGAAATGCTGGGAGAACCTCTTCCGGAGGAGTCCACTCCTTTCCCTCAGAGCCCGGATGACTGCTATATCGCCGTCAATATCTTTGCTCTGGGCCCCGGCGAGCGGGATATCAATGCCAGCGTTGACCTAACGTTTCCTGTAACCATGCAGGAGTATGACGGTATCTGCCAAGGCAGTTGGGTGCCGGACGAACTGCGTGACTTCATCATCAAGAAGGCTCAGTCTGCTTTGCAGACAGCGAAGCGGTGGCCTGAAGTTGTCGGTTCCTGTTACGAATTCAACTGGGGAGACGCCTTCATGACGGATATCCTGGAAGAAGCACTGCATGCAATTCCAGATGAGGAAGTGCCGGACGGAATCCGTAAGGGGCAGTATGGCCAGTACATGCGGAAGCAGATTATCGTTAATCACGATGCCTGCTTCCTGCAGCCTGATGCGCCGGTTCGTTGGGTCGGTTATGACACCAACGGAAAGCAGGTCGCAGCGGTCGATACAACACTCGACATGACCAGTGGAAGCATCGACGACTTTGCCTTTCCTGACGAGGTAACAGCCAAAATCGGGGTAGATATCGTAGCTGCACGTGTTTTCTTCGAGGATGGTTCTTCCGTTGATTGCAACAGGGAAGAAGATTTCATGAAGCTGTGCGAGGATGAAAATTCCGTACATCTGAAGTAAACAATAGCTACAGCGGAGAACTTAATAAAAAGATAGAGTCAGACCCCCATTAAATTGGTGGTCTGACTCTTCTTTATATCACATGACGAAAAAAGGAGGAGTAATTATTATGATGTTCGAGTGGAACGAAAAGACACTGTGGGGCCTGCGATGCGAAGTGACGCCGAATTCCGCTTTCCTTGCGGATTATCGGAACACCTATGGCGTCACCCGCGAAGCCTGCTGTAACTTCTTTGACGGGTACAAGGAGTACCTGGAAGAACTGATGGAATACGATGGCATCCCTGATACCTGGTATTCCGAAGCTATCAAGACCTATGATTCCCCGGACAACCTCTTTGGCTGGTACTGCTGCTTCGCGAAGGAGCCGCTGCCTGTCCGTCGTCCGAAGGAAAAGGTCACAGCAGCATAAGGAGGCTACACATGAAGGAAAAAATCATCAGGGGGAGCAAGAGGGGTTTGACCTTCAGCTTTGCCCCTACGAAGAGACTCGATGTTGGCGGTCGTTATGTCTACATCATTGAGAAGGAGCGTATTCGTATCGTCCCGGCTGATGCCGGGCGATACAAAGTCTCTCGCAAGAGAGGGAAGGAGAGCCAGTGGAACCCGCTGATTGACTTGAGGAACAAGGAAATCCTTGAGGCCATCGCGGAGATGGGTGATATCAGACTCCATATTACGGAAGATGAAATCGTCGTTTCCAGCGCAAAGGCCGCCTCTAAGCGCAAGGGCTTGGTTCTGCAATTCCCGAGAAGACTGCTCGTTCAGAACCGAAAGGTTGCCGGCATTTCCGACTCGGATGCTGTATCGGCTCTTCTGGATGGCGTACAACTGACGCTTGACGACTATCTGGCATCGCTTACGACCCCTCTGGACATCCCGGCTATCCACAAGGATTTGCCGGACGTCTACTCGGTTGTGAGCCTGTTCAGCGGCGCCGGCGTGTTGGATTGGCCGTTCTTTAAGGATGACCGGTTCGACATCAAATACGCTATTGACTACGATGAAGGAGCCTGTAAGACCTACCGGCAGAACATCGGTATGCACATCACGCAGGGCGACGTCCACAAGGCGTTTACCGAGGATGGATACCCGATGGATGCTTCGGTAGAAAACCCCGATATCATCATCGGCGGTCCGTCCTGCAAGCCTTTCAGCAATGCCAACCGTCACACCAGATTGTCTGAGCACAAGGACAGCGACTTACTGATGCAGTATATGCGCATCGTCGAGAAGCTGCGTCCTAAGGTATGGGCAATCGAGAATGTGCCCACAGTTCTGACAGCTTGCGATGGCTCGTATTACGGCGCTATCAAAGATGTTGCGACATCGGCGGGTTATGAAACCTGCTCGACCATCGTTCAGGACTGCAAGCTGGGTGGCTATACGACCAGAAAGCGGGCTATCATCATTGGCAGCCGCATCGGGACGCCAACGTTTGCCGACATCGGTATCGTGGGGAAGTGCCATTCTGTAAAGGATGCCATTTCCGGTATCGATGCCACGTGGCCGAACTACAACGACGTGTCCGTGTCCTCTGAGGATACGGTGAAGCGTATGAGCTTTGTGCCGCAGGGAGGGAATTATACGTCCATCCCCGCCGAGTACCAGACGGACAGTAAGAACAGGCATTCCTGCACTTACCGCCGACTCTCGCTCGACGAGCCTTCACCGACCTTGGTGAATTGGCGCAAACCGCCGCTCATCCATCCGACTGAAAACCGGACGCTTACCGTAGCAGAAGCAAAAGCTTTGCAGGGGCTCCCTAAGGAGTTCAAGGTGTGCGGAACACTTGGCCAAATGCAGCAGCAGATTGGTAACTGTGTTCCTATTGCCATCGGGCAGTACATCAAGAATACCCTGCTGCGGCTCCTCAAGGCCTTTTCGGCAAAGGATACGGAAGCGCCTGCGGCCGTTCTGGTCTAACAGCGGAGGTGATGCAATGAGTAGGAAAGCGTTCAGGACATTTCCTCAGAGGCTTATCGGTAACCTGTACCACGTCGGCACAATGGACATCACGAAGAAGTCCAAGTTCTCCCACGAGGGAAATGGACTTTCCGTGTCCAACTGCCCTGATGCATGGCGGAGGATTACCGAAGGATTGACGCACGGGAAGACCTTCATGCTCCGGAAACGGGGCATGAAGCTTCTCGACTTCTACATGCTGACCGCTGAGGAAAAGGCTGAAATCCAACGGTGGGCGGTATCGAACGGCTACGTCGAAGAAGCCACGCTGTACAAGAGCATCACGTTGGATGAGTTCGGAGAAGAGTTCTTTTCCCTCTACGAGTCCTACGAAGAAGCGCTGACAGAAGCCGATGACGAAGAAGAACGAGTGCAACCGGTAGATGGGCTGCTCCCTACGCAGAAGATGAAGGACGCATCTATGGTCCACATTGAGCTGCTGCAGGTGAGGGATTTCATCACGACACTCTACGCAGAGCAGGTCTTGGATTACGACGGTATCTACTGGGACGAATTGCTCGATGAGGGCGTATATTCGGCTCCACGCGGCGTAATTTTCAACAGCAAGCTGCCATCGTTCACAGTGACCTGCATTGACGAAGATTCTGAATAACATTTCATCAAAGGAGAACGCATATGAACACGAAAGAGAATACTGCAAGCAAGAAGTCCAAAATCATGGAGGTCCTGCAGAATTGCAAGAAAGAAGCCGAGAAATTTGGCGTAGAACTCGATTATGACCCCGATATTTTCTTCGACGATGACCACCTTGACCCGGTGTGGTATGGTGGCAGCATCGCCTCTTTGAAGTACAAGGGCTACGAACTGTCCATTGAAGTCCATGGTGATGTCGAAATCGTCGGCGACCTTGATGGCGAAGATTTTCTGTATAAGAACAGAGAGAATACCGGCGCCATGAATCTGGCCGCCGCTGATACCCTTCGGACAACGTTCAAAAGTGACGAAGAATTGAACGAAGCTCTCGTCAATGGTGATATCTGGTACGAAGACAACAACTGGATTGAGGCTGCTGTGAAGGACCCGGATGGCTATTGGCATGAAAGCATTGTTGTGGATGAAGCGTATGATGTTCTGGACGCCTGCGACAATATTTCCGCATGGGTAGACTTTCTCGACAAGGATTACGTAAATAAAGGCTGACATATCGCGGGGGGGGGGGGAAAACCCCCGCCGCAGAAGGAGATGTTTCAAAATGTACAGATATTACATCGAAGATGCCTCCCTCCTTGGGGAAGTAGAGGAATTGCTGGACAACGCAGGCATCGAGTTCGATTGGGATGGCGGAGACCGCCTTCTGATTGAAGAAAACGATGCCAAGGATGTCGAAGCAATCCTCGATGCAAACGACATTACATACGACGCCATTTGAGGCAGAAGGAGCAAATTATGTATAACGCACTTGATAAGGAAGTCTATCGTATCACCTACGCATACGGCGGCCAGTTGGTCGAATGCGACTCGGAAGCGGCACTGATTCAGTATTGTGCAAAGCAGGCTGCAATCGGACGCAGCATCACTTCCGTTAGCCGCATCTATGCGGACCGGAAGGAAACGCCCCGCATGAAGGTCATGTCCACGAAGGAATATAAGGATGCTGTGGATGCCGAAAAGAATCGGATTGCCTCCGGCATTCTGGAAGCAGGGGATACCGTTAGAACGCCGCGTTTCATGACGGTGACGCTGAAGGAAGTATTCGACTCCGTCACTGCTATGGAAGAAGCGGGATATACAGAACCGACGCATCTTATCAACGAGATGTACGCGGTGAAGGGCAAGTCTATCGGCGAGAACCGCATGGTTTTTGCAGCCGGTAAAAAGAACTGATTGAAAGCGGCGGGTACTCTGGGATATCCAGGGCGCCCGCCGCTTTCTTTTTGTGACAACCGTCAGTTTTCGTCCAATATGTGTGTGTTTCTATTGATGTATCATTCCGCATGTGGTACAATGCAAAACATCAACGAGAGAAGATTGGAGGCGAGAGAAGTGGCAAGAAATACAAAGCAGCACCGGCGACGGCAACGCCAGACTTTTTCGTGGAAACCAATCACGGCGGCGCTCATTGCGTCATATTTGCTGCTCTATCCGAAGGCCTTCACATCCAAGTTGGAAGTAGTCCTGTTTGCTATTTTCATCATCACCCAGATTGTGGCTTGGTTCTATCTGCTGATGTATTTCAGCGCAAGGAACTCCAAGGACAATAAGTTCTATTTCTTCTGTGAGGGAAAAGTGAAGCTGTGGTTCCTTGTGTCGTTTTTCGTTTTGATGGTGACAGCCCTCGGCGTTAATGTCGGCTGGCTTCCGGCAATCGCTTGAGAGAGTAGATATCGGTGTACCGCACCAGTCGGTGCGTGAGTTATAGTGGCGCCGCCAGAGTAGAGAACAAGTCTTACACGCTGCCGTGCTCCCGGAACGCGAGAGTTTCAGCCTGTATGACAGGAGCCGCGTTGCAACGCCGTTTCCCAGCAAAAAAGCGGATAGGACGGCAAAAAAAGACACAACGCGAGCCTTGCCGTGCGTTACCTCCTATTGTTTTTCTATTTTTACAATGTGGGGAACAGAACGACCGTTGCCATGCCGCTAAAGGCATATGAGTATGTGGTAGTTGACCTCACGGTTCTCCAGGAATCGTGAGGTTTTGTTTTTTGTACGAATACTTCTTGACATCCATCGCCACTACAAGTAAAATATGATTTGTAAAGTCTCTCTTTTGCTGGGTTCATACCAGTGCGTTTCTTTTGGCCTCGGTCAGTTCTGAGGTTTCGTTTCTAAAATCATCATATACGTTCAATGAGCATCTATTTGAATCCGACAAAGGATATGCAAATAGGTGCTTTTTTGATAGAAAAAATTATTTAAGGAGGAGTAATCATGAAGTACAAATGCGAACTGCGTTTTCTCGTAGGAACAGGGACCGTCCTGACCGCCTATAAGGTAGAGAAGGACGGGAGCACGACCCAATTATTCGGACAGGAAGTATCCGCCTTGCGCACTTTCCATATGGAAGGCGAGAATTTAGTCCTCACAGGCTGGCTCAGATTCGGGTACGCTTTCTCTTGTGAACACGGTGACCTCGTTTCTTTCGAGGTCAGTGCTCCGTCGTTCATTCGCGCCAGAAGCACGAAACCCGTTGACGAAGTCGCCGTAAAGCACAAACTGTTCATTTACGATGGCTTCCTTTACATGAGCGAGGATATCGCAGACTATGAAGCGAATGCGTTCACGAAAAAGGGTGACTATCTGGACAAAGAGCACCCGTACCGGTTTTCCTTCAGGGCAAGCGCCTACATCGACTGCAGTGAGAGGTTCGGCGCCCTCGGTATTGCGAGCCACCGGAACGTTGTCTACCTGCAGTTATACCTGTACAGCTTCAGAGAAGCTGTTCAGAAGGCACTTTGCCCGGGCGAAACCCCTGCGTCTGACGAACAGCTTCAGATGGCGGCTCGGAATGCATCTAACATTCTTCACGCTATGTATACGTTCTCTGAGTTCTGGGAGCATGCAAAAGCAGAGGAAATCGTGGAGCTGTGCAATCGGCTCCCTGCGGAAACTGCGGTGGAAACCCTGACGGAGTACCTGAGCGGCAAAAGCTATACCGCTCTGTACGACTTCGGCAAGCCCACAGCAGCCGAAAAGAAGGACACTGTCAAAGCGGAATCCAAGCAGCTGACACTTGAGGTCATCAAGCAGCGTTTGAATGAATTGGCGGCCGCCGGTTCTATTGAGGACTGGCATCCGGAAGAAGCCGATGCAAAGGACACTATTTTGTTCTATGTGTGGGATGCCAACGAGGACAGAACGGTTGAGTTCTACCCGCTGGAGAAAAACGGCCTTGAAAGCCTCAAGGACCGTATCCACATCAGCAAGAACATCCCGGAAGAGTGGCGCCCTGATAGGGACGCTCTGGCGGAATATCTCTGGAACGTCTGCGACAGGAACTGCTTCCTTACCGTCAACGAACTCGTGCTGGTTTGGCATGCTGACGAAGACAGCGGCGATGAAGACCCGGAGCGTGTCCGCCTTGCGGAGTCGCTTGGCGACGAATATGCGTACTACGCCGCGATGGACGGTGAAGATGAACTCGCTGTCACATGGACTGAGAGAGGCATCGTCATCATCAACTGCGGCAACATCTATGATGCAGCGAAGGAAATTGCTGAGGGATACGAACAGGCTGGAATGCCCGGGCATCTGGCATCCGACTACATCATTGAAACGCAGAAATCGGCAATTCAGATGCTCCGCCACCTGATGTTCAACACGAACGTCGTCATTACATCCAAAGAATACCCCGAATTGGACGGGGAGGAAGATGACGTTGATGAAGCTATCGCTGAGTACACCGAAGATGCGTATGAGCGCGGCTGCAACAGTACGCTTCCGATTGTATTCCCGAATATCTGACCAAGAACGGGGAGCCTGTCTGCGGATAGGCTCCCCGCTCGGTACAAAGGAGGAAATGTTCGTGAAGAGATACGAGGATATGACCATCCCCGAGTTTGTTGAGGCGCTCCATATCGTCCGGAAAGGCGATAAATGCGGCAGCAGCAACATCCCATACGGGAGGAAAGAGGAATTCATCACGCATCTAAAAGCGGTCAAGCCGCAGGTGATGGAGTATCTGCTTCAGCAGGAAGACGCGCAGGCTCGTGAGAGGAAAGAGCGGAATGCCAAAATCAACGCGATTCCCGGCCTGCAGGCGCTGGAAACAGTCCTTGCAGACCTCGCGGCGTGGCGGGAAGAGTTCAATGCTTCGTTCGAGAGCGAAGGCGGAGGCGGCGTCGGTGTACGCCCTAAGCCCCAGTATGACGTTGCGGCCATGCGGAAGAAATACCCGCAGGCGGACGCCTATCTCAAGACAGAAGCGTACGAACAGGCGGAGAACTATGTGAAATCCGCTGCCGGCCGCAAAGCCAAGGAGAGAATCATCAACGGGGAAGACCCTGCAACGGTTCTTTCCGAGATGGAAACGGAATGGGCAGAATATTGTGCCCGCCGCGTAATGGATTGATGAGACATACACCACGGGTCAGATAACCCGTGGTGTTACTGTCCCTTCAAGATAGAATTTTTTCAAAAATATGAGGAGGAGTAATTATGTACATCACGAACGAAAAGAGAACTGCCGCTGAGAAGGTCCTTATCGATAACGGTATTGACCGCGACGAAGCTGCTACGGTCCTGCAGGCACTGGGTTATGTGCTTCTGGATACGGAGCTCTACGATGAGCGCGTCCACGAAGAATATATCGACGTGTTCCCGCAGGTCGATGCGGAGGACCTGTTCTTTATGACGGTTCCCTGCAAAGAGAAGAACCCCGAGAAGCTCTACGCCGCCGTGACCAAGCTGCTGTCCAAGTTGGACACTTGGTATGGCGATACAGACCAGGACACCGATGAGTGGGCTGTTGAGTTCGCTCTTTGGAGCCGGATGCTTCTGCTGCCGCTCTCTAACGAAGAGAATTCCCCGACGCTGGGTGTCATGCTGAACCCCGAGAAGCTGGACATCAGTGACCCGGAGCAGGAAGACTGCCTGCTTGCGTTCATCGCCGCTGTCGGCGGCAATGAGCGAGCGGCTACCTATAAGACGCTGCGCGGCAGAATCCAGGGCATCAAGAAGGCATGGTGGGAAGAAACCGGCGACGAGCTGTTCTTCCTGTACCGTCTGACCTCCGATGGTGAAGATGGCACGGAAGCACAGGATGCCTCCGAGGCCCCGCAGGAAGCCTCTGCGGCGCAGATGTCTACGTTCGAGGCCGAGACACCCGTTGGCACCATCATCGTCGAGAAGTTCGGCAGTGACGCCACACCCGGTATCGCCATCGACTTCAAGCGTAAGGACGATGACGTGGCAGACCCGGTGGCAATCATCAACTATGATGACTGCAGCGCACCCGGTGCAGCCGACAAGCCGGAGATGGACATGCGTATCTGCCTGTGGCGGAACAACAGTGAAAGCTACACGGATTCTATCCGTCTCTCCCACCTGAGCAAGCCCTATACCGCAGAAAACTAAGGAGGAAGCTATGAGCAAGAAGCAGGCTTATACCGTGTTGGAACAGCCCTACACGGAAGAAGAAATCCGCGCAAACGTGCAGCCTGACGGAAAAATCAGCGGGGTCGTCCCCGTTGATTTCGAGGACATCTTTTCCGATGTCGGTCTGCGTGTGCAGGAGTTGGAGGAGGAAGGCGACGAAGAAGGATACGGCGCTTTTGTCGATGTCCTGTCTGAAAAGCTGATTGGACGCTATGACCTGAGAGACCGCGAGTACAAAATCGTTGGATTCTCTGGCGATACCGTCGTCCATGTCAAAATCACCGGTTATATCGATGAGTTGAAATAACCGGGCGTGTTATCGAGCCGCTTTACCCCAAATTGTGGGTAAAGCGGCTCGATTTTTTCTGTAAAACAATTTGCTTTTCGCTCCGCTTAGTTCTGGAGGATTGGCTCGAAAGCAAAAGAATTCGACAATGCTCAAAATGTTCTTGCTTTTTATGACACTTTCGCTTAAAATGAAAAATGTAAAGTCTCTCTTAATCCTCATTACGAGGAAAGTATCTTTTTCTCTTCCCTATGGGAGAGGTCGTTTCTATATTGTTTTCTATACACCCTTTCTCAGACATTCCTGAGGATAGGTGTATTTTTTTATATACAGCAAAAAATTTGTCGAAAAAAGGAGGAATGAAACATGAGCCCATATCAACTGACCGGAAGCTGGATTCCGAAATCTGACGGGAACTGGGTATTGGCAGACGTAGAAAGCTGCCGATACTGCAAGAGACTCGCCGGACACCAGCGCTTCTACGAATTTGTAAAGCTCACGAAGGTTCGCAACTTGAGCGGCGAGATTCTTTACCTGTTCTCGAAGCTGCTGGTCAATCTGAATGCCTACACGAAAGAAGACCTCGACTATTTCCTGCGTGAATACGGAGGATTTGACGGGATTCTCTCTGTGGAAGCAACCTACGGCAGAGATGCCGACGGCATCGCAGCAGAATGTATCTTTGAGTCTATGGCGATGGGACAATCGGCGATAGCCGGTGAGTTCCAGAACTTTGAGGACGCAAAGAACGCAGTTCTGTCATATATCCAGAAAGAAAGTTGAAGGTAACAGCCATGGTCAGAAGGAAATCGGGGCGTGCTGCGGTAGCAGAGCTGCTCGGGCGCCCTATCTCCAGAACTGAGTACAAAGAGTATGTCAAAATACTCAACGACCGTGGCCTGACCGTCGCGGAAGTGCTCAGTTCTGAGGATTTCAGCCAAGAGCAGGCATTCATGCTGCTGTGGTTCACACTCAACACAGAAGAATAAAAACAAGGAGGAGTAATCATGTATTTTGCAATCAAAGGGCAGGAAAAGATGTTTGACCACCTGTACGAAACGAAGAAAGAAGCGGGGCAATCGCTCGATAGACTGCAGCACCGTATGTATGACTCGGCTCAGTTTGCCGGAGCGGAAATCGTCGAGGTCGAAGACCCCGCCGGTATCATGGAGATTTGGCAGATGAAGGACAAAGACTGGGCCCATGGGCACAAGTTCTTCCACTACAAGATGGCCAATTCCGAAGGGCATGTTGCAAAGCGGTTTTATAACTGCGTGTACCGTGAAGCCAACACACAGGAGCCCGGTATCCGTGAACTCGGCGACCTCTATCGCCGGTTCAACTGTGCGCATCCTGAGGACTTCATGGCGGCGTCCATGTCGGTTTCCGACATCGTCGTGTTCAAGAAGGATGGCGAAAGCCACGCCTTCTTCGTGGAGCCCATCGGGTTCGTGGAGGTGCCGTTCGAATGAGATTTTATCGTTTCGAACTCGCCTTCGACGGAGAGCCGCAGGGCGTAGGTTTCCTTCAGGGCGCAGAGGACGTAGGGCTTGATAACCAGGCACTGCTATCTCTGATGGACCCGTTTGAGAAGCTGCCAAGTCCATATCTGGACGAGCCTTTGGGCGTGATGTTCTTCTTCACAGAAGAAGGCATGGACAAGTTCATGCCGTACATCAACGCCTTTGTTAAGGCGCTGGAGCCCCATGGCTGGAGCCTGCTGGGCTACGTTCTGTATGAGGATGACTATTCTACGAGCATCTACCACGACGCCTATCAGGCGGCATGGACGCGGGAATATCTCAGTCCTATTGGGAAGGGGTATCCCGTGACCGACGCGGCAGAACTGCTCAAGAAGCCGGCTACATTGTGAAAGAGGAGAGCATCATGTACGAGAAAATTATTTCTATTGACACAGAGACCACCGGATTTTCGGACCGCGATGAGCTGCTGCAGCTGAGTATCGTAGGGGCTTCGGGTGAAGTCCTCTACGATTCCTATGTAAGACCGACCGTCCTTACGGAATGGCCGGAGGCGGAAGCTGTAAACGGCATCAGCCCTGACCTGGTGATAGATGCTCCCACGACCGAGCAGGTCGCGGCGGAGGTAGCGCCTATCTTTGAGAATGCCGAAATCCTCGTAGGCTACAACACCCCGTTTGACGCAGGCTTCGTCGAGCGCTGCTTGAATGTCCAACTTGGACATTTACAGCAGGAGGACGTCATGTGGATGTTTGCAGACCATATGGTTGGGCTCGGAGACAAGCGGAGACGCCATAAGCTCATTGACTGCGCGGCATTCTTCGGGTTCGAGTGGCCCGGTGACGCACATAACAGCAGAAACGATGCCTTGGCAACGATGTTTTGCTATAAAGCTATGACAAGGAAAGAAGGAAAGTAATTATGAAATTCACTGGTTTTTATCGCTGCAGATGCGGTGCCATTACGTTCGTTACGGATGACAAACGTGAGTTTTCCTGTCTGGAAACGAACTTGGAGCACTTCCTTCCGGAAGACAAGCTGCCTGAGTATTGTCCCGGGGAAGACCCTGCAAACTTGACGCAGTTCCAGAATGTGTTCAGCTGTAATCACTGCATCAACCACTACGGCCTCGATTTGTGTGCCTGTGGTTCCGGTGAAGCGCCGGATAAGTGCGAAAACGGGTACACAGTCTGCGGCAAGCCGATGCAAAGCCTTGAAAGAGGCTACACATCCGTCTGCGACTGTGATACAAGGTGGGGGAGTATTAACACCACCCCATATGTGATAAGCGAGGAGGACCTGCTGTCTGCTGAGAATGAAGATGCAGCAGCGGACGTTGCCTCGATGCTCAAGGACGCACTCGCTGCGGCTGAAAAGCTGCGGACGATGCTTCCGGAGAGTGTGGAAGGACTGGCAAAGCGTATTGAGAAAGATGCTGTACTGGATGGGGTAGAACCGAACAACGACACATCGCTCAGTTATGGAACCGTCAAGCTGTCCGCAATTCGGGCATCCGGCAAGTCGGTCCTGAGCGCGGAGTATTACCTGCCGAAGTCTCAGGCGAGTCTCGTCCGTAATGCTCTGACGCCTGCGGCGGAGCGCGGCGATATCGTTGCGTTTCAGAAGAAGCTGGTGGAAATGATTGAGAATACGTCCGTCGAGAGCGTTTCCGGCTCCGTGAAGACGCGGCATCCTCTCAATTCCAAGACACTGGAGATTCTGAAAGACTTTGCGGCGCCCCTGCTGGACGCAGAGTAAGAAACAACCAGAGGGAGTCAATTATTGGCTCCCTCTTGCATTAAAAATAAGGAGGAGTAATTATCATGACGAACAAAGAACTGAGAGAGCGCACCTGTTTCTATGCGGACGAATCTGGCAGCCTGCATGTGGAGATGAAAGAGGAAGCCCGGTTCCCGGACTTGCATGTGCCCCGTGTGGGTTGGGATGTGGTGTATCCAAGCGAGCTGCCGGAGGGCATCACAGACCTGTACCTGCGGTACTTCACAACCAAACTGAACGTTGCCTGCCGCATCGGGACCTTCTGCGATACGCCCAGCATCATTCTGATTGCCTACCACAAGGAAGGCGATGAGGACTTCGCAAAGAAGGCGGTTGTAGTCAAAGAGAAGACAGAAAAACTCGACTCTGAAATTGTGGTGTACTCCTGCGGCAGCGGGGATGAAGAGACCTTGTATATCTGCATCCCGTATCTCGTGCCGGAGGACGTTGTTCTGCGGGCATACTTCATCGCAGACACAATTTTTGCCAAAGATGCGGGCGAAGCGTACACTGCGTTGGAAAACGCTGATAATCTGTTCAATATGCCGGATGAACTGGCTGCGGACTACCGGCGCTTCCTTGAGAAACACAGTGAAAACATCGGAGTGCTCATTAAATGTCCGCCGGCAGAGGAGATGGAGGACCTGCACGTGCATATCGGAACGGATTCGTTCTCTTTCGAGTGCCTCATCGCGGCAAAGTGCAATGACGATGACGCCATCGACCGGTTCCAGCAGCGGATGTCTGATATCAAGGCAAGTTTCTTGGAAATGGCGGATAACAAGCGTGCAAAGTGTAACTGGATGTCCGGCTTGAAATCCGTCACGCTGGCAGCCAACGACGTGTTCGGCTTCAACCAGTGGCATTTCATCGAAATGAAGCACATCGACGTCTGAGAAGGAGGGGAATCTACATGTATACTATCGTCACTGCCAACACTTACAATGACAAGGTCGGCGCAGATAAACTGTTTCCCACGAAGGAACTGGCCTTTGACCATATGGTCGCCATGCTCAAGCAGAAAGCGGAAGAACTGGACATTGCATGGGATGCTCCCGCTGACGAGTGGAAGATTCCCGAAGGGGAACTGTGCTTCGAACTGCACGGAGATGGATGCCATCTGACCATCGGCCCTGACAGCTTCACTTTTGACCACGATGGGGATGAGGACTACGGACGTATTCTGGAAGCCCCGTGGATAAGCGATATGGCAGTCGCCGTGACCGGTGACGGGCATATCGTCAGCCTCGGCGAAGAAGTGTTCGTTATTGTGAAGGAGCGGAAGTTCAATAAGATTGGACGCCTCTACGCAACGAACAAACTCGCCGTTGAGAAGGCAAAGCTGGTGACCCTGTTCTTCGAGAAGGACTATCCCGAGGCTGGAAAGGTCAACTGGCACGGCACGGCTATTGTCATGAGGCCGGATGTGTCCTACGATGTCCCGGCCAGCGGGTTCAATGCCTTCTTTGAAAAAGAAAAGGCGGAGGAGATGAAAGCCGCCATGGAGTCTGACGGATATACCGTTATGGCTGGAAATGGCGACTACATCATGCTCAAGAGTACATGGGAGCGCTGCAGAACTGTCTGACACGCCCCAACATATCAACGCAAGGCGCCCCTCAAACGAGGGGCGCCTTTTTTGCAGTGGCGAGGATTTATCGGAACATTGCAGGAAGGAGCCGGAACAATCTTGGCATTGGAAACGAGCGGGGAAAATGCTATGCTATAGGCAGAAACCCAAACAAGAGGAGGCCCGGAAAACGTATGAAGAAGAAACTGCTCGCAATCGTGGTATCCGCAGCAATGGCGCTGTCTCTGGTAGGCTGCATGGCGGAGGAACTCAGCATGGACTTCCAGAAAGATGGAAGCGGCTCGGCTACCATCGGCGTCTATATGGCGGATGAGTTCATCGAGGCGATGGGAACAACGCCGGAGGAGATGTTCGAGGACCAGGAGGGCACCATCACCAAGAAGACCTATGACGGGAAGCCCTACACGGGCATCGTTGAAACCCAGAAGTTCAGCAGCGTGTCAGAACTGAACAGCATCTTGGAGGAAAAGAGCGAGGATGCAGATGCTTCGTCCAGCGTCACTTTCAAGGAAGGCGTCGAGAACGGAAAGAAGACCGTCACTGTAACAATGGACTTTGAGGCAACCGAGGTTAGCGATGACAACACGATGTCCTTCGGTGCCTCCGCCAGCGACATCGAGGATATCCAGAATATGTTCCACATGACGGTGGACCTGACGTTCCCAGACGGTATCAGCCGCGTGGAGGGCGACAAGTCCATGTATACCATCAAAGGCAACACCGCGCACATTGACTTCAACGTGACGAACGAGGCACAGACCTTTACGGTGGTCGGCAATCTGCGAGATGCGACAGGGGCGGAAATCAAGGTAGAGGAAACAGCCAAGGCGATTGAGGCGAAGTTTGCCAATGTGGCGTCCTACGATGGACGCTTCCAAGATGTGCCGGATACCGCATGGTACAAGGAGTCTCTGGTGCGGGCTTACAATATCGGCAGCGTCAATGGCACCAGCAGTACGACGTATTCCCCGAACGCACACCTGACCCGCGCACAGGTCATTGTGATGGCGGCGCGGCTGCGGAGCGTTTACGACGGAGATGGCGAGCAATTCACTGTCCAAGGTGGCCAGACGTGGTATTCGCCGTATGTGGAGTATGCCATCAAGAAGGGCATTATTACAGAAGGAAAGTTCGACAACTACAGTGCGGACGCCAACCGTGCGGAGATGGCGTATGTCTTCGCAAACGCCCTGCCGGAGGAGTGCTATGCAGGCATTGGCAATGAAAAGACATTCTCGGATGTGCCTACAACTGACAGCTACTACACCGCCATTACACGGCTCGCGAATGCCGGTATTGTCAACGGAACGGGAGAAGGGAAGTACACGCCCAGCGCATCTGTGACGCGGGCACAGGCGGCGGTATTTGTGGCGCGTCTGACAACACCAGCTGCCAGAGGATAAGAGGCAGAGAAGTATCATTCCAACGAATCAAACCATGGGAAAGGGTCAGCCGGAAGGCTGGCCCTTTTTTGTTGGCACTGTCGGCAAATCGCTGGCAGAATGAACGATGAAACAGCGGCGGAATTGCGGGGGAGATGAACTTAGAGTTTGTGTGCTTCTTTGTTGCATTCGAGGCCTCGGAAGCGGCCAAATTTAAAGATGGGCAGCTTGCATATCTCGACATTCTGTATTTAGTTCAATTTACACATATGATGGAAATTGCTCATAAACTATTGCAATTGTTGCATATTGCAAAACAATAACCAATTTAGACGTTTCCAAGTTCAATACAGCTAATGTTACTGATATGAGCGGGATGTTCAGCTGTTGCCATGCCTTACGTAGCATAGACGTTACCAGTTTCAATACATCAAAAGTCACCAACATGGGTTCCATGTTTTCCAGTTGTGATGTGTTAACCAGTTTGGACTTATCGAATTTCGACACATCAAACGTTACTGACATGAGTCATATGTTCGATTCTTGCAAATATTTGAACGTAATTTATGCTGGTAAAAATTGGAATACCGATAAGGTTACTACGAGTAATAATATGTTCACTGCTTGTAAGAATCTCAAAGGCGCAATTTCGTTTGACCGTTCCAAAACCGATGCAACGTACGCTAATTGGACGACGGGATATTTAACCTACAAGGCATCCACGCTGAACATCAAGCTGGATGTTGATAGCAACGGTTCGGTAAATGGCTACACAGAAAAAGCTGCATAACAAACAACACTACTAAAAACAAGACTACCTCTCAGAGTATTAAGCTGGATGTGTCCTCCGATGGCTCCGTCAACGGATACACCGAAAATGCAGCATAATGGTTCAGTAGACTTCATTCAACACTGAGAACCGAGCTGTAGCTATCATCCACGACACGAGACAATAGCATCAAGAAAGAGGCACCGGTCAGGAATGGTTCCAGACCGGTGCTACTTTCTATCTTACCAGAAACATAAGCAGGGAAGGGCTTAATCTATGGCGTTTTGAGCCAACCGTTCAGAACCAAGAAGATGGAAACAGCACAAGCAGAACGAGCAGTCAGTTCTGAGAATTCAACTTGAAAAAACGAATTGACAACAGAGCCCTGTTTGATTATACTTATACCTGTAAATGTCTCTCTTATGTCTGCTCTTGCAGGCGAAGTTTCTTTCGGTAACCCTATGTGGGAATACCTCGTCTACCAATATTTTTTGATAAATCATGCTCTTTCTCAGGTATCTGGGAAGGAGCATTTTTTATAAATGAACTAAGGAAGGAGAATTTCATTATGTATGGACAAAAAATCGGGAAAGGGGAGTATGAGTTCCTCGGAATCAACGAATACGGTTCTACGGGAACGCTCTACCATGTGGCGTATGGAGTCATTAGAATCAAGGATATCTCCGCCGCCGAGCGGAAGCTGCTTTGTGAGACATACTCTCTCGAAGAGCCCGATGCCGGCAACCTCGAAATGTCCGCAAAATTCGAGAGCGAATTGGCCACAGCCGCCTTCCGTTATTTCAGCACAGACTACGACACGGACGAAGAGTACCAGTCCTATGAAGCTGCGCTGAAAGCTATGGAAGACCTGCGGACCAAGCTGAAATCCGCGTAACCACGTCAAATGGGGCTACCAATGCCCATATTAAAAATTATGTGAATAGGAGAGTAATCAATATGTTGAAAGACTACAAGCACCTTGCCTATAGGGATGGCAAAAAGAACTTCTGCTGCAGCTGCGGCATGTGCTGGGTTGTGACCGGAAATAATCCGCCGCTCAAAGCCTGCCCTGCCTGCAGGACCGAGCTGAAGTATGAGGACAAGCCCGTCCCGCCAGCTGGAGAATGGATTTGTACCGACTCTGACTCCGCACAGTACCGCCGCGAGGCAACGGAAAAGGGCGCAGGCGTGTTCGAGCTCTATCAGGTCAACCATTATCTGGAGGACGAGTACCGTATCGCACACGGCTTCATTTACCCGGAAGACTACGATATCGAGCAAAATGAGGAACTGCTGACCGCCTACGGCTGGCCGCAGGAAACCATTGACTCCCCCGAATTCCCGGGGATTATCGCAGAAGCGGTTTTTGAATCCAGCGAATTTCAGTATGATGGTGAGAAAGAATACACGTCTTTCGAAGAAGCAGCGAAAATCATCGGCGCTACGATTGGCGTTGATGTATTTTACTACATTTTGAGCGAAGGAGGCCGCTGATATGGGATGCTGGAATGAAACATGTGCGCTGACCGACCTGCCGATTATTTCCGGCGAAAAGATTTGCGCGGTTATCATTGAGCACATGCGTCAGGATGCAACGTCGTGCTATCCTTCCGACAACTGGTGCCCGATTGGCCCTGCCATTTGGGGCACCTACAACGGGTACGGCTCTCTTGAGGATGTCCAGAACGGGAAGGAACTGAAAAAGCAGATGCATCGCGTGATGGAAGATACGCACAGTACCTTCATCAATCAAGACATGACTCTGTATCGTGTCCCCGGCATGGACGAGCTTACGAGTGCTCTGCGGGAAGTGGAAATTTCCTGTTTGCGTGAGGGCTCAATCCATCGCCTTCAGGTGGTTTTCTTCAAAGAGAAAAGCATCGAAATGGCCAAGCAGAATCCTGAATTCAAAGCGTTCGGTGGAACGGAAAGCCTTACTGAAAAGAGCCCTGTGTTCGGCGCGTTCGGTATGCGCTCTAAGCTGCTCAAGGACTTTGCCAAGAACAAGGCAGACCTGAGTGATATCGTCGCTATCGACTTTGCCTACAGGGCGCTGCGCCGCAGCTGGCATCCTACGTCCGGATGCGGAAGCCAGCGCGAGATTGAATCCAAGTGGACTGCCGAATGGTATCAGATGGTTGCCGACGAAGCACACTGTGCGCATCAGGAATACCTCCGCAGCTCGGACAGCTGAAGGTAGAGAGCATGGAGAACGCGATTGTAAATCAATTGATATATCCGATTCTCGATTGATATATCAACTGCGTAGTTGAACTATCGTCTCTTTGAAACGGCGCTTGTGGGATTATCCCGCAGGCGCCGTTTTTTTGATGTTCTCTTTGGCGTCGGAAAGGAAGGGGGAACATATTCTGACTTCTCCATAAAGAGGACGAAGCGGAAAATTCCCTTTGCCATTCGCAGATTCAATATCTTCTGAAAATTTCTCTTGCATTTTAGTTCAGCATACAGTAAAATAATAACTGAAAAGTCTCTCTTTGCTGGTTTTATCCCAGTGCGTTTCCTTTCGGCCTTAGTCTATGCTGAGGTCACGTTTCAAAATCTTTATATACGTTCAATGAGCATCTATCTGTAAGGCTACAGGTAGGTGCTTTTTTGATACAAAAATTCAAATTAGGAGGAATTATCATGAAGTATCATCGCGTGTGCATCCAGCTGTTCGGTTACGCAGTTGTCCCTGGGGACACTGTCGAAGAATCGCTGGAAAACGCAAAGAAACTGACTCGTTCGGATTTCGACTTCGAAGATGTCACAGAGGATGTTCTCGAAGGAGCAACTGTTATCGAGGAATGCACGGAATTGGGCAGTCCTGTCGAGTAAAGGGTGGTGTTTGACATTGCCTCTCAAAGAGAACTGGACCATATGCCGCTGGTGCGGCGCAGAACTCGGTCCTGATGAGGACTGGATGAAGCTCCAGAACGGCGCAACGGTCGTCTGGTGCTCCGACTGCGACGGGCTGACCTTCCTGAAACCCGAGGATGACAAGGACCGCAATATGGTGCTCCTTCTGGAACACCGCAAGATGGATGCGGCTCCTTTCGGCCAAGACGCTCAGAAGGCCCCTGTGACGCCCTGTAAGTTGCGGAAGCGTCTATCCCCACTCCGATACCCGGGAGGGAAGTCAAAGGCCATAGACACGCTCTACGAAAGCCTTGACGATGTTCGACTGGATATCTTCGTGGAACTGTTCGCCGGCGGCGCCTCCTTCGGGCTGTCGTTGCTGGAAGCAGGGAAGACGAACCAGCTCATCCTCAATGACGCCGACCCTTGTGTGGCGAATTTCTGGAGAGCCGCAACGCAGCACACAGAGCAGCTTATCTCGACCATTGAGCAATCGGGTACACCCACAGCGGATGACTTCTACCTTTTCAGAACTGACCTCAAAGAAATGCGAGAGCAGTTTATGGAAAAGCGGAAGCATCGGGCGACATCCTACGCTGAAAGCGAAAACCATGATGAGGTAGAGGGACATATCCTCGCCGCCTATAAGTTCCTGGTTGTGAACCGACTGAGCTTTGGCGGAATGCAGATGTCGAACCTGCTATCAGGCATCAGTGGTAATTACCTACAGCGATGGAACCCGAAGGCACTCATCAAACGGCTGCGTGCTATCAGCCTGGTGCGTGACCGTATCACGGTCCGCTGCGAGGACGCTGCTACGCTTTTGCTGAATGAACTCGGCTGGATGCCTGAAAATACGACCATCTTTGTGGACCCGCCTTATTTCGAGGCTGGTCCGAAGCTGTATCCCTATGGGTTTGCAGACGGTCATATGGAACTGGCAGAAGTGCTGAACACATTCTATCGGTCATATCCCGGACCGAATATCATCATCACCTACGATGATGTAAAAGACATCCGGGACCTGTACCCTTACGCAGAAATCAAAGAACTGGGTTCTCCGTGGTCACTGCGGAAACCAAGTATCAAGAACAAGGAGGAGTAATCATGTTAAAATTCACTGCAAGGCTGAGTGATGGGAGGCTGCTGAAATGGCTGTGATTACACGTATTGCAAAGTCGAGAAAGCCGTTCGTCTGCCAGAAATGCCATGCGGAAATCCCTGTTGGTCAGCCTTATGTGCGCGGCAAGCGGAATTATGCCAAAGACATCATCCGCTGCACATCCTGCGGTCTGAAACCTTATGAGGTATCTACCAGCGAGTATATTCAGACGGTAGGCCGCATCAAGGACCGCTGGCAGGAAGACTACGGAACCGGCGACGGTTCGTGGCAGCAGATTGCCGATGAATTGGACACGCTCCGTGATGAACTGCAGGAACGCCTGGACAATATGCCTGATTCCCTTCAGGAAGGTCCTGTTGGTGAACACCTGCAGGAACGCATCGACGGTCTGGAAGCTGCACTGGATGTTCTGAATGAGCTCGAATACAGCGACATCATCAGTTCTGTCATCGAGGATGAACTGGATGACGATGAACTGGAAACGCTGGAGCGCATCAAGGACGAGCATTACAGCGGAAGCGACTATGACACATGGCTCGATGAGTTCGCAAAGGCTGCTATGGACGCACACCCAGAGGAATCTCAGAAGTGGGCAAATGACCATGCGGTCCTTGCTTCGAACCTGATTGAGCACATCGAAGAGTATATCATCGAGGACGTGGAAGGCGCGCTCGAAAATATCGAAGACGAATGATAGGAGGATAATGCAATGAGCAAAATCGATTTTCTGGTAACTGTCATATTTGACGCCAACGACTATTCACCGGAACAGAAGGATAAGGCGAAAGAAGACCTCGTCCACGTCTGCGAAAATCTGGAGTGCATCAAACTTCCCAACGGTGCCTGCGGCATCAGTTTTCCCATTCTCAACGATGGGAAGAAGGGAACAAAGCCCTATGATATTAAGGACTTTGATTACGACAACGGCGAGCCCATCGTTTCTGTCTCTCACCTCATCGCGCACTGTGTTTCCAACGGTGATGTGATGCAGGTAGGCGTGAACGAGAAGGCCGACCTGTTCGTTCGCACCAGGATGGAAGAGACATGGAAGGTCGTCGAATACACCTTCCGTGGCTGGAAGCCCACACTCACCAAAGAGCAGAAGTTGCAGGAATGGGCAGGACTCGACAACTACGCGAAGTTCGAGAACGAGACGTTCCGACTTGGCGATTTGCTGGGCGACCGCTATGGCTGGTCGACGAAATATCCTGGCCGGCCTATCGAGACGATGCCGCATACGGTCAGCCGCTTTCTGCTGACGCAGACGGATGCCGATGACCGCATGACGCCGAAGTTCTTTCAGACGCTGGATGCAGCGCGGCATGAAATGGTAGAGGCTGTGGCCGGTGTCACCGGCGACTGCTTCAGCAAAGTCATGCAGGCGATGTCTGAATGCTTAAAGGCAGAAGCCGCCCCTGACGAAGAAGGGAAGACCGTAGCGCCGAAGTTCACCCTGTACCCCATGAAGGCACAATGCTGGGATAAGAACCATCGGCTCACGACCTTTAACATCGTCGAGGTAAGCATTCCTGTGACGATGTCTGAACTGGCCCTGGTCTAAGTATCAAACAGCTGCGGCACGAAGGGCTCCTTCATGTCGCAGCAAATTATAAAAACAGAAGGAGAGTAATTATATGAACCGCATTTTGAAGAACCATGGCGAAGCCACTATCCATGTTTGCCCGAATGGCTGTGATTCCCTGTTGAGTACACCAGCTCATGTTATGCAGGATTGGGCAGTGGATGCCGAGGGCGAATTCCAGTCGTGTGTCAATGCCTGCGTTGAGACTACGCATGGTCCTAACAACGACAATATCTGGACGTGTATGAGCTGCGACGCTGAGGCGGACATGGTTTCCTGCCAGAAGTATTCCTTGGAGAAAGAGCATGCGTCTGTTTATGTTCCTCTGAAGGACAAGACGGTTGTTTATGCCCTTTGGGACGGTCACAACGCTCCGCAGAAATGCTCCGTCATCAACGGCTTTGCCTATATCGGCGGTGGTATCAATGTCATTGTAAATGAGGACGGGAGCATTGAGGCAAAGGACAGCATCTTCACACAGTCTGCTGTTACCTATACTGCCCATCGGTATGGGAAGACAACGCAGGAAATCCTCGACATGACCATGTTTGAGGATGCTGCTGATGCCATCAAATATGCAACACAGAACAACTGCGATGAAGTGGTGAATGACGAGTCTGGGGAGGTCATCTACAAGAAGCTGGTCCCGCAGGACAAGTTCGTCTTGTCTTGCTGCGCTGACGATGGTAGTATTATCTACAGTATGCCATTCGATGGGAAAGAGTCCGCGCTGCGTGCCGGCATCTATTCCATCATCCACGGGCAGAAGGTCAGCCTGCATATCAGGGAAAACACCGGCAGCCGCCCCCAGACGCAGCCTGCGCGGTTCATCCCTTTGAAGAAAATCCAGCGGCTTCTGGATGAGTCCAACAACAATGTAGAAGAGGTCATTGCGACCCTGATGGAGGAACCTTATGTATACGATTAAAACGCTTTCGGCCATCAACCCGAACTATTGCTACAGCCACAAGGTAACGCAGGTAGACGTTGATGACGTCAATGCGATGGTCGAAGCCATCGAAAAGGAGCGGGAAGGCGCTATCACGCCGCAGGTTGGCGACGTTATCCAGTTTACCGACCGCCATGGCATGTATTACTACAACGCCCTGCTTCTCGAACTCGACAAGTGGGGGGATGGCAAATCTGAGATTTGCTATTCTCCGTTCGTGCCAAGCGTATCGGCGGATGGCGGCAAAATCCATCTGGCTGCAAGCGGCGGCCCGTTTGGTTATCATGACCCTGCGGACCTTGTCTATAGGGGTGATGCTACCCGCCGCTTCTGCATCTGGGGCGTATGTGGTCCTGAGGCAGACGGAAGCGTCGAATTCGATGCGCGGGTCCACCTCTGGTCTTACCGTGAGCCGAACCCCTTCTACGGTGATTACAGCACCAAGGATTGGGATATGTTCTATGTGAGCCACAACGATAAGCCTATGCACGGAAGCCGCTACCGCTACAGGGTATCGATGCCAGGCGGGACTGCCGTAACCGCATTTGTCAACGACACGGAGTACCTCTCTTGGCTCAGAACCTACCGTGGTGTAGAGTTCAAGGGCTCTTGGGAGCAGCAAACCATCGTGTTCTGCTATCGTATCGAAGATAGACTCGTCTCGAAGGATGAATGGGATGCTTTGGCATTGCCAACAGATACCAGATGCATCAACTGCAGCACAATCCTCGTAAAGGTGGAATATGACGACATCAAGCACATCGTCAAGGAATATCGCTACGAGAACAGGGGCACGCTGGACAGCGAGCCCTACCGTACTGCGCTGATGGAAATGGAAAAGGACCCCGTCAAACGGGTCATTCTGCCGCGCACGGCTGAGTAAGCAACCTGAATGACAACAAAGAGCGCCTGTGGAGAAAAACCCGCAGGCGCTCCGACTTTTTCAACATATGAATGGAGGATTTTTCTATGTACGTCTATGCAATCTCGAATAACTGCAACTATGATATTACGGTTTCCAATGGCTATGCCAAGAAGGAAGACGCTTTCCTCGGCATGATTGAGGAAATGAACACCGTCCTGCGCGATATGGTAGGGAATGAGCATTCCATCATGCCCGGCGAGGACTTCTCTATGGATGAAAAGTCCTTTGAGAAAAACATCGCCGGCTGCGAGGTGTCGTTCACTGAGGATGGTTTTTCCCTCAACTATGGCGGCGACTGCTGCTACGGAAAAGTGGCGGAAATCGCGGAAACCTGACAGAGAAAGGAGGTAAACAGATATGGGATACTGGAACGAGACCTGTGGTCTGACGAATCTGCCCATCTTCTACGGTGAAAAGACCTGTGCGGTCATCATCGAGGAACTGCGTCCGTACAATAAGTCCTGCCTCTCCGCTGAGAATTGGTGCCCGATTGGCCCTGCCATTTGGGGCAACTACAGCGGCTATGGCTACATCGAGGATATCCCTGACGAAGAGGAGGCCAAAAACTTCTATCGGCAGGTGATGGAAAAGAACGGTGCGAAATTCGTAGACAAGTCTATGAATGCCTGTACGTTTGACCATCTGGACATATTCTTCCGATATGTTCAGGAAGGAGAAATCTATTGTATCCACGATGGTACTATCCATCATCTGCAAGTTGTTCTCTTCAGTAAGGACGCTGTTGAACGAGCAAAGAAGAATCCAGACCTCATGTTCTATAAGACCATGAAGCCTGAAGACATCTTCTGCACTTACGGCATGAGCTCGAAGCTGTTGAGGACCTTCTACAATGCAGGCGCTGACCTGACAGACGTTGTCACCATCGACCTTGCGCTGCGCAAGCTGCGCCGGAACTGGTGTCCGACCTCCGGGTGCGGCAGCCAGAACAGCATCGAGACGGAATGGCTCGCTGACTGGTACGAGGCTGTTGCAGAAAAAGCCCGTGCTCTCTACGAAGAGACCCAGCGCGAGTGTTGGTAAAGGCTCAAATGACGTCCCTGATTTATCAGGGACGTCATTTTTCCATGTGGGCCTTCTTTCATTTTTGAGAGAAACCCATGAAAACCATGAGATTCTTCTTGCTTTTTCCCTTCGGATACAGTAGAATAATATCTGTAAAGTCTCTCTTTTGCTGGTTTCAATACCAGTGCGTTTCTTTTGACCTCGGTTAGTTCTGAGGTTTCGTTCCTAAAATCATTATATACGTTCGATGAGCATCTATCTGTAGTGAAACAGGTAGATGCTTTTTTGATACAATCTTTTTTGAGGAGGAGTAATTATGAAAAAAAGGTATGAGCTTACGCTCAGCGCGGCTGATGGGATGTGCTGTATCTACGACATATCCTGTGAGCCAAAGGAACTGGTGACTAAAATTGGATGCCAGTTTATCCGCATTTTCCGTATTCAGCCAGAGGTAAATAAACTTCATGTTCAGATGGAATTCCGTATCTGGAATACCATCCAACACGATGTTGATGCTGTCATCGAGCTGGAAAAAGCCCCGTGCTGGAAGCGCATTGCGGTCCCCGATGACTGTAAAGACCTGCCAGAAGTATTTATTCTCACGGACCAGAAAGCAGCATATCTTTATATCAGTGAAGATGTTGCAAAGGTGTCCTACGGACCTGCGGAATTCAGCGGAAAAGTCAATACGAAGGCCCCTCTGCGTAATACCTGCTCAACGGCAACAATCTCAAGGCAAATTTCTGTTGGCCTGTGCGATGTTACGGTGACGGATGAAATTTCCACGCTGAAACAGTTCATTCTGCCGCTGAGTGCAAATTACAATTATTTTGTTGGGCAAATGAATACCTACGCAGATTCCTTGGAGACGGTTCGGAATATTTTCAAGGACATGGAGGGCTTTCTTATTGATGCCGAAACGCTGGCAAATCTTTGGGCAACCGAAGATGTCCAGAAAATCCTATCGTTCGATACGAGGACGCTGAGGTCATGGAAGTATTCAAATACAGCCAAGGCGATGGGAGTGCCGTTTTGCGGAGACATCTACTACGGAATTGTCAAGGTCGACTTCCGTTTGAAAGTCATCAAAATCCGCATTTCCATGGTCGGTGGGAAGGAAATTGAGTTCGTTCCCATTGAAACCAGAAAGAAGCCGAATGGCTATGCCAGCACCGTCTACACCGTCGCTACAGACAAGTGGAGGGACACCATCTTTGATGATGAGGCGAAAGCCAAGGCTCGCCTGAAAGCCATGAAAAAGCAAGGCTGAAAGCCAGTGGAGAGCGCGGGGAAGTCAAAAAACTTTTCTGCGCTCTCCAAAAATAAAAGTAAGGAGGAGTAATCATAATGGGAGACATCAATTTCAGAGAGTTCTACTCAAAGTGCAAGTTCTACTTCCTGATGGAAGGGAATGCCAACTGGGACTACTATCTGATGCAGTATCAGGAAGAGCCGCCGCACGTCGTTTCTTTGGCAAAACCTCAGAGCGGCGCAAGCGACTCCGGTTTCGGGGACATCGCGTATTTCCGCAATTTCCTGCGGAAGTACAGCATCCCATTTGACCTGAATGCACGACTGGACCAGCTGCGGCTGGAAGGCGCCTGCATCTGACGGAAGATTGCATCGAAAGTAAGCTCAGTTCTGAAGCATTACACGAGAACAGCACAGACCTACGCTCAGTTCTGAGCAAGGCTGAAAGTACAAGAGGAGAAATGGATATGAAATATCAATTTAAGGATGCTTGCATTGAGGTGCATTTGAGCACCCTTGTGGAGCACTATCAGACTTTGATGAGAGCGGTTGAAACGAGTGACTGGGACGATGTCTGGTGCGTTATGGAATGCCTTTCCGAGAATATCTCCTACGGCATGCAGAACGCAAAGACGGACTTTAAGTTTACCCCATCTCCGACGTCGCTGCTGGCTATGAACTGTCAGAGCGGCATTCTTTGCAATGCGGATGGCTCCGATATCCAGTGCGGCGGACATCACGGCGTATCTGATGCGGAGCAGCACTGCGAAACCTGCCGCTACCATGGCAAGGCCTGTAAGCCGGAACATGGAACGCTCCTGCTCAACTGCGGGCTCGTCTATAGCATGAGCGACGACAGCAACCGGGACGAGTTCCTGCTGCCGGCACTGGAAGCAGACAATGGACGTGACCCGTGGCTGTGGGATGTCATCGATTACCTGAACGAACAGGACGATGAATACTTCAGCGAACGCTGCACGACCAGAAGTGCCGTTCTGTCCAACAGAGAACTGCTTGACCGCATCGCGGCAGAACACCGCAAGTGCGTGGAGCAGTTTGGAAATGAGCGTAAGTGGTCGGTCAAAGACGCCTGTGATAACGAACCCGGCATCGAATGACACACATCTTAGAGAAACAGGAGAATGGCTGCTCACGCAGCCATTCTCTGAGTTCTGAAATACACCAATACTTATATGACAAAGGAGAGTAATTAACATGGCAAAGCTGATTATCATTCCCGAAGAAGACTACAACGTGGTCAAGAAGTACCTGCCCAGCGGCGGGTTCCCTGATTCCGTAGTGCTGGTCCCCGAGCGGGTCATCAACGACTCTGATTTTCCGGAAGAAACTGCTGCGAAATTGAAAGAGCTTGACGGACAGCCCATCGATTACGATTTCGGCGGGGAAGCGGACATCTTCGTGGACGTCATCACCAACAAGGACCACTACGCATTGGCGTCTTTGGGCCTGACCACCGCAGACGAATAAGGGGGATACAGACATGATTAACAAGAATGAAGAGCTGCTGAAAGCAGAGAAGCGGTTTCAGAACCACAAGGCTGTGCTGGATATCCTGGACTTCGAACGGAATATCACAGCACTTTCGTGGAGAGAACCAGACACGAACAATTATGCCTTCCGCGCTGTGATGGACGGTGAATTCGTCTACATCACCGGCGATATCGGAACGGCTACGCTTCGGCTGACGGAAACTGCTACGCTGAAGGCTCTTTCTACCTATTGGAAGAGCCCCAGCTATTTCGCAGAGAAAATCCTCTGCTCTACGGATAAGTACGAGTACAACTACAATATCGCAAAAGCGGAACTGACCGAACGGCTGAATGAGCTGAAGGAATTCCTTGATGAGGAAGACGAGGAGGATGCCGAAGCGCTGGAGAACCTGAATGATGCCTACACGGCGATGCTGGACGAATTCGACAGCGACAAAGGCTTCGCAGGTGTGTCTGATGGAACCCTCCAGCAGTGGATGGCTCTGGATAAATCCGAAGATTACGATTGGATTTATTCCACAGGACACGTTTTGAGCGCCCGTATCTGGCTGTGGCTGGCGGCGTTCGAGATGGCGTATGATGCATTGATGGAAAGTTGACAATGTAGATACTACTGTATACACTGTTACTTACTCACATCGAGCAGGCCAACTAACGCAGAAACAGGCGGGTAAGGGGGGAGAGCCCCCCTTGCCCGCTCGCTCAAAACAAATCTATTATACAAAAGGAGACGTACATAATATGACACTCGAAAATATCATCGATACCGCCAACGCACTCGGCTGGACCGTCACGGAGGACTCTTCGTTCAAGCACAGCCCCCGCACCATCACGTTCAGCCATATGTCTTCTGCGGGAGAAGATTTCGGATTTGACGTCTACACGGATGACGATAATGAAGTTCCCCAGAAGGTCCGGGATTATGCCAATGACTTTGACGTAGATGACCATGCCAAAGAGGTCATGGGCATGGACGGTGCGCCTTCGCTTGAAGAGCTGCTCGATGATGCAAAGGAAATCCTTGCGTCAATCAATGAACTGGCCGACACCTTGGAAAAGGAAAAGACAAGTTTCTCTTGTGAGTCTAAGGAGGATGCCTATGACTACATCATCGAGCACTTCGACATCGGCCAGCCTGCATCCCGCATCCTCAACAATATCCTCGAATATGCGGACAAGATGGCCAACGAGGAGCAGTACGAGTTCTTCAGAGAAATCCTTGATGGGACCATCGGGCTCACGGAGGATGAGCTGAAGTCCCTGTGCTGGAACTGATGGATGTATCTGAACTATTGGAAAATTCGCCGAATACATTGCCAGCGAGCTCAGTTCACGGTCGGTGTGACGGACTTCAAAGGGTGAGATAACGACCTCTCCAATGTAAAGATATCTAAATACAAGACCGAGAAAAGGCCGCAGGGGGATTTCCTCTGCGGCCTTTTTTGTTGGAAGCCATCGACAGAATCGACTGATTTGTATATACTATTCCTTGAAAGAAGGGAGTGGTCAGCATGCTTGAGATTGCGACAGATATGGAGAACGGCGCTATTCTCTCCAGACCCGGTGCCCGTGACATACTCCCCGGGTCAATAGACCCGAGGCTTCTCGAAAGACGAAAAGCC
>ENA-ORSL01000115-ORSL01000115.1-human-gut-metagenome-genome-assembly--contig:-NODE-115-length-94566-cov-6.987113_pt1 | contig 94566 bp, 95 predicted proteins | sample MGYA00242190_ERZ509157 | MGnify/ENA primary metagenome ERZ509157 (study PRJEB26280, sample SAMEA2338664) | human gut metagenome | biome: human gut; feature: human-associated habitat; material: faeces... | reverse complement strand
TATATCCCGTGAAATGCCCGTATTTCCGGGCTTTTTGGAGATAATCAGAGTTGTTATAATAACAGTTCAGTCATCATAGTGTCCTCGGCAGGAAAGAATGTAAATCACGCCGTTTTCTTCAAAATAGACAATACGGTTCGTTTCGTCAATGCGCCTGCTCCACAGATTACTCAGGTTGCCTTTCAGCGGTTCCGGCTTTCCAACGCCATCAAAAGTGCTCCGCTGAATATCTTTGATAAGAGCGTTAATTCTCTTCAGTGTCTTCTTATCCTGCGTTTGCCAGTAGAGATAATCGGCCCACGCTCTATCTTCCCACAATAACCGCATCAGTCTACCTCAATCAAGTCATGGGCTTCAAAGTGTGCCTTGCCAGACTTGACTTCATGGTTGAGGTTTTCCAGATAGCGGATGTTACTTTCTGAATAGAACGGGTCTACGGATACTTCAAAAGGAATACGGTGTTCTCTGCTGACTTTTTTAGCAAAAATAGTAAAGGCTGCACTCATAGACAGCCCCAATTCAGAACAGACCTGCTCCATGCGCTTCTTTACATCTTCGTCCAGCTTGAAATTCACATTAACTGTCTGTGCCATAATCAACACCTCTTTCTGACCCTTATTATATGCAAACGCAAAGAAATAATCAATAAACTTTCTTTTAATTTTCTTTATTTTATCTGCATACCATCCTCCGATGGATAAGCAGCAAGGCATTTGGGCAGGGGAGGGTGTGAGCGTGTCGCTGCGGAGATGGGTGCAAACCTGCACCGCAAGAGGGCACATCTGCACTTGACAAAGGATACTATAGCTCCCAATGTACCAGTTTTGACACTTGACATTGGTGCCACAGGCATCCGCACCTTGATGTGACAGTTTTGGTACTTGACAGGGCATCCATTCCGCATGAGTACCGCTGTCCTTCTCCGCTGGGAGGAAGGGTCATAGTAGCAGCTGATGCGACTGGCCGCGTCCAGAGCAGTTCTGCACTACTACAGGGCATATCCGCACCCTAATAGTGCGTTCCTGCCCTTGACATTGGAAAAAGTCTTCGCACGCACTTCCATGCGCCGTGTCACTACACGCACGCATGCAGTGTTGTCGCCGCCTATGTTGCGGGGATGCACGCGGCGGAAGATTTTTGCTTCCAGCGGAGATGGTCTTTTCACATACGCCCATCACCCAGAACCAACATATACTTTCGAGCCCATTTCTCAGAACCAAGCCAACTACCGCTCAGCTCTGAATCCATCTCCGCTGATACGGTGCCTTCCCTTTGGCTCTGAAAAAGCATCTCCTCCGGAGAAGCCCCCCCTTACCCCAAATAAAGTGCCGTCACCCCCATATATGTTGCTCAAGAGACCACAGATTACAGTTTCAACCGTTTATCGGAGATGCCTGCCATTCCTTTGGGGCTATCCCCATCATTCCTCTCTGCCTTTATGACGTGGGTGATTACGGCGTGGTATGCCCCCATCATTATGGCACTCGCTTATTTACGGCGCCGGCTGTTGCAATTTCATGCACCGATGAAGAATTTTTTTCGTTTTGCTGCATTTTCACATCCTCAAAATACTTGACAAGGACGAAGAAAGACACAATCCGTGGTGAGGTAATGGCTGTAAGGGATAGTATCTGCCGGAGATAGAACGCTGCTCACCACGCTCACGATGCTATGCAATGACCGCACTGCATCGGAGAAGACCCGTTTGCAACTGCTTTTCGGTTGCAACTGAGTCGTAAGTTGGTCGCAAGTTTTACGACAAATCAGGGTGCTATAGGGAGGAGATGGAGCGACGCGGGTCTTTGCAAATCGCAGGAGAAACTGTTGCAGAAAGGAAGTTGTCCCATTGCTGACAAAGAACCTCATCAAAAATTGTGCGTAGATTCGTCCGTATTTTCCACCCGTTCCATAATTTGCACAAAATTCGCTTTGGCTTTTGTGAAATACTCCGTGATTATCCCATGTCAAGTGAGAATATGAAAGGAATTTCCACGGTCTTACCCCCTGCAAGCATTGCTGTCACACAATTTTTGCGAAAGTTAATGCGCCATGCCAATCGACCTGCAGAGAGACTCTCACTCTGACGGAGATAGAATATCTGCAAATGAAACGCAATCCTCAAACATTGACAAAAAGAAGGTAGCCTATCGTCATGCAAGAACGATAGGCTGCCTTTTCCTCTGTTATGCGGTTAGCTGCTGAAGGACACTCTCGAATGTCTCCTCGGAGATGGACAGAGGCTCTCCATCTACCCATGCCTGGTAGACAGGGGCATCGTTCTCGGGAAGTCCCTCACAGTCGCCATTCCACTCGTCTACGAGAGTAGCGACACTGTCTGCAGCCAACAGATACCGCTTTTCAGCCGTGTTCTGCGTCAGCAGCACAATACGATAGCTCTCAAGCAGGGTATCTCGGATTTTCTCGAAAGACCCTCTGGTGAAAAAACGACACACAATAGATACTCGTTCTGTTTTTGCCATAGAATGTAACCTCCAAATCGTTGTTGGTGCCATTATAGCGTTTGCTTCGCAGAAGTCAATAGATTTTCGAAACGATGAGGAAAATGTGGCTTATGATGAGGAAAAAGTTGCAAAATGACAAATATATTGTACATCGACGAAGACACAATTTTTGATGAGGTACGAGTAAGATGTGCCAAATTTTCAATGGGGGTGTGTCGAAAAAACACCACACCTCTCTCTTTTTTGAGACAAAGGTGTGGTGTTCGTAGTTTGAAAAAGGAGCGCGGCCTGACTGCGCACGGGCGGATACCCGCCGCCCGGATACAAGCACAGCCAAGCCGCTTGGAGGTGATAGTTTCTGACACCCCAGCTCCAATGATGTCAGAAACCGATGAAAGAACTCCACCCATAATATATTTTTCTAAAAGTCACCCGTCAAGCGATATACCGCGTTTTGCTCAGTTATGTCCAGAAAATTGCTCAGTTTGGTACGGTTTCTTCGAAATAGGAACACGCCTCAAAAACAAAATGAGTGATACCGGAAACGCAAAAAATCCAGTAATTGCAATGGTTTCCTGGCACGCGGAAATAACCTCATCAAAAATTGTGTCAACCACATCCAGAGTTGACCTTATTTTTTTCACAAAATCCTGGGAAAATCTGGGAAATACGCCCAAAAAGGGAAATTCAGACGCCGTCCATATATTTTCGAGCCAATTCTCCAGAACTGAGCGTAGAGGAGCAAAGAGAAGCCAAACCCATCGCTCAGTTCTGAACAATCTCCGTCGGATTAGACTCCTTCCCAGGCAAGGAAATTTCCATCTGTTGCAATTTCACATCCCGTTTCTATTGCATTTTCGCATCCTCTGTGAACCAGCCGATTGCACGCTGCTGCAATTTCACATCCGCCGAGGAGCCGGCAATACCCAAGAGGTCTTCGTTCGCATCCGGCGCGTTCAAACTATTGGGGCTCTATCTCAATTCCTGTCTGCATCTCCGGCCCAATGTGCCAGTTTTGGCACTTGACAAGGTCAATCTCCGATGGGGCATACAAAACCACTGGAAAGAATCCGGCTGGCGGAAAGAGGGGGATAGGGGCTCGAAGGTAATACAAGAGCTATACAGAGGCATGGACGTATCCACAGATTCCGCAAAGGGACATAGCGACTACGAATTAAAGCAGGAGAGGGCAGCAATAACAGTAGCGCGAGAAGGGAAAGGCTTTACCCTGCGAAACCTGTCGAAATGTGGGAAGAAAGCATCGCGCACAAAATGGACGACACACAATTTTTGATGAAGTAAGACGATTTGGATTTTTCGAAGCAACTCCTCAGAGCTGACAGCAACCTCGTGGCGCCGGCACGAAACGGAAAATCTGCACGCTCAGTTCTGAGTATCTCCGCCGGAGATGGACTGTAAGGCATAGAAGAAGCATCAGGGCACACAATGTCCAACTTGGACATTCGCCAGCATGGCGGAGAAGACGTGAAACGGCGGAGATGGACGCCTGTGTGATAGTGTAAGCGCAGTGAAAAATTCTTGTATCGCCATTCCGAATGTGGTATAATTTACGCATATCTTAGACGACTCTTTTGCTGCGTACTGAAGGCTTGCGGCAATGCAATTTTAATTTGTTAATCGGGAGGTATAGAGCAATATGGACAAAAACACTCCATTGGATGTAGAGCTTGCCGATGTACGTAAACATCTCATTCAGAAAGCGGGAAACGGGGAAAAACTGAGTTCAGAAGAAAAGTATTTTCTTGACATCCTTGAGGTATCTTTGGCAAAGAAGCGAGACGAGCAAGCCAAAAAAACAGCGATTCCGTTCATTGAAAAACTAAAGAAATGCAATCCTTTCATAAAGGACGTGTTCCGCGACACAACTTACGCCGAACTCTCCTTGTGGTGCATCGAGGTTCCAGAACTTTCCGGAGTTCCAAAGGACGAAGCTGTTGAAGAGCCATATGGCTGCTGGATAACGACCGATAACAACATGACATACGAAGAAATGTGCCGCCTTTTGGAAAACGTAAAGTCAGATAAGGATATTCTGATGCTTTCAACCACGCCGGAACCTGCTTTGGCAATTTCTAAGGTCACTCCCCGTTGGAAGTCGGAAGTAAAACAAATTCGGAAACAGCGTCATGAGTCATAAAGCAGAACACATAGGTTTTCTCATTTCACTTTGTAAACATTCTTTAACAGCTGCGATTGCGGAGGCATACCATGGGATTATTCTCGAAGAAATCGAAAAAAGAAGACCCTGTCACGAACCCTGTCTTGGAAACGATGAAAGAGCGGCGGACAAACGCTGCGCCAGCGTCCGTTCAACAGGCACCGCAGCAGAACCAGCAGGGAAGCGCGAATGTTCTCCAACAAGTGATGCTGACGCCGCCTGACCTGTATTCTATGCCCGTATGGTCATGGGTTTGGATTGAGTGCATTAGCCCGTTCGACAATCCTCTGCAGCAGTCTGCATACTACCGGAAGGTTCCTGAAAAATCGGGCAACATCAATGACACTTTCTTCTGCGGATACCCCGGATACGTCTTCGGTTTCAACTATGCGACCTATGGGACAGAGTGGGTAGCCTACAAATATCAGCCTTGACAATATGACTTCTGAAAAAATGCCTTGAGCAGAGCCTATATCCTTCTACCAAGAGCGGTGGCATCACTTAGATGCTGCCGCTCTTTTTTCTGCACGGAACGAGTTGAGCCACGCGGATTTCTCAAAAGGCACACGCATTAGACGAATAAAAAACAAGCAAAATCTTCTTGCACTGTATTTCCAGTTATTCGATTCTGCGATAGCGGCGCTCCTGGCGAACTGTCAATACGCTTAAAAGCATTGAAATACAATGGATATGGCGCAATGCAGAATATCCTATTCTATTGAAAATTGTATTGACATATTTATTCCAAATGTGGTACTATGTGTTCACGTCTTAGATAAATGCTCAAGAAATACGAGCACTTGCGCTACGGCGGCAAAAATAGAAAGGAAAGGAGTGTTGTACTTTGGACTGTCATATGAAGTTTTCTCTGAACGTCAAAGCGGACTATGCCTGCTTTTCTGACCCCATTTCTAAGGTCGGTGGCGAAAGACTCTGCTATCCGGTTCCTACTTACGATGCACTGAAGGGCGTTGTTCAGGCGGTTTACTGGAAGCCCACATTGGTCTGCTACATTGACCGCGTCCGCATCCTGGCGCCCATCAAGATGGAAACGAAGGGTATGCTGTATCCGCGTTATGACGAAGGACTTCACGGGGACCGCGCATACGCGACCTACCTCAAAGATGTGAACTACAACATCGATGCACACTTTGAGTGGGACATGACCCGCCCTGACTTGGCGCGAGATAGAATCCCTGAGAAGCATCTCAGTATGATGGAACGCGCCATCGAAAGAGGAGGTCGGCGAGCCCCGTTTCTCGGAAAGAGGGAAGCCGGCTGCTATGCAGAGGTTTCTCGCATTAAGGATATCATGGAGGGAGAAGGCTGCTACGACTATATCCCGGAAGTCAATTTCGGCACGATGGTCCATGGCATTTCCTATGCGGATAAGAACTACGAGCCCGTGACGTCCTTAAACGACGTAAAACAGCCGGCCGGCAAGCAATTTGTCCGCCTGTGGGATGTTGTTATGCGTAACGGCATCATCGAATTCCCCCGTCCGAATGAAATGAAGCAGTTCTTTGTCCGTGATGTCCAGTTGAACCAGAAGGGATATTCCTTGGGCAAGAACATCTGCAGTGTAGAAGAGGAGGCAGAGAAGTTTGGGCTGGATTAAAACTCTTTCCGACACCTATGATGCCTGCCAGAACCTCATTGGCAGCGTAGACCCTTCTTCCTTTATCTACGATAATAAGGGCAATAAGGTGCGTGAGCTCCGGCCCTTGACACCACTTTATCACTGTGTGAAAAAGTGTGAGTATTTGCTGACTGTCGATACGAAGGGCAATTTCGTCGATGCGAGACTCCTTGAGAGAAACGAGGCCCAGTATTGTATCGTCCCCTGCACGGACGATAATGAGTCTCGTACGAACTCCGCAGAGAAGATGCCCTTCCCTCTCCACGAAGATATCTGCTTCATCACGTACAAAAACATGGAAAAGAAGCCCAAGGGCAACTCTGACCATGAGCCTGAGGAGCGCCCATTCGAGGGCTTCCCGAACGTGTATATGGCGCAGATGTATGACTGGATTCATTCCGATGCGTTCCGTGCCGCCAGTCCTGAGGTGCAGGAATGCATCCCGCCCGTCTACGAGTACCTGAAAAAAGGTACGCTTATCGATGACTTGGCCAAAGCCATCCCTGAGTTCGCAGACGGTGTTGTAAATAAGCCGAAGGAAACCCTTAAAAACTCCGTGAAGTTCGCGGTGAAGGGCATGAAGAACGACGGTCCCGAAGACCTGAGTGAGAACAAGTACGCATGGGAGGCATGGATTTGCTATGCGACTTCTCCCGTCCGGCTGGACGACTACCAGCGCCGCGTAGGGCAGGCAGAAGCTGCCGCAAACGGTGTGGAGTACGAAGAGCAGAAAGAGAAGAAGATGGTCGTTCATCGTGGTGTCTGCTACGCAACTGGTGCTGAGGATGTCCCGTTGTATACCAAGGGTCCGAAGAGCATCGTGCGGCAGGGCGATAATGCGAAGCTGCTGCCTGTACAGTACGGCACGGCAGATGCTCCAGCAACCGGTAAGTACACCTTCCTGAGCGAATATTTCAGGTCCAGCGAACAGGCTATGACTGTCAGTAATGAAGCGGTTCAGAAATCTACCATTATGCTCCGCTGGCTGTGCGACCATCAGGGCTGGGCGCCTGTATTGTCCGGCGGCAATCAGGTCCTCGTTGCTTGGGACAAGCTGAACCCTGCCAGCATTTCTCCTGCCACGCTGATGACTACCGATATTGTGAAGCCGTTGGGTACGCAGGAAAAAGCTGCGAACTATGAGCCGAACAATATGGTGCAGAAAATGATTTGGCGCGAGTGCAACGGCTATGAAGTGGATGGCATTTCAGAACTCAGCAAGGACATTGTCGTTATGATGCTGGAGAACACGTCCACCGGCCGCTGCGCCATCTCGTACTATAATGAGATTTCCGCCGATGACTTCCTGCAGGGCGCCATCAATTGGCATAACTGCGCAGGCTGGGGCATTGCAGACTACGACACCGCAGATATGATGCTGCGTGCTCCCTCTGTACGTGACATGCTTCTGGCCATTCTCGGCGATGGGTACTGGAACAGCAAGTCTACGGTTGCCATTGTCCCGAGATTTTTCGAGTCACTCGTCAAGTGTATCAACAGCATCCAGACGCCTGTCCCGATGCATTGCGTCAATATGGCGTTCACAAACTTGAAGCGTTCGATGTCCTTTATGTCGAATGCGGGGGGCAACTACGAACTGGCCAGAAGAAACCACCGCAGAGCGCTGATTGCCACCTGTGGCATGATTCGCCGCAATCTTAATCTTGTAGGAGGCGAGCACATGAGTGCTATCATTGATTTTGAATGCACGGACCGTGACTACCTGTACGGCCGCGCATTGGCATACTTCGATAACATCGAAGAATGGGCGCAGAACGCCGCAGCAAAGACTCGCGGCGGCGGCAGCAGCCGGCCCACGAACGCATGGAAGCTGATGACTGCCTACTATGCACAGCCTGAAGCTACCTGCATGCGTCTGATGAAGTTCATCAACCCTTATGTGACCCGCCTGTGGGAATATCCGTCCCTGCACAAGAAGATGGATGACCTGAACGGCATCATCGCAAACATCGGCGGACGCGGCGGAAATAACCCGCTCGGTCCTAAGGGCATGCTGGGTTATTCCGCACAGCAGGAATACTTCCGTCTGCAGCGCATTTCCATGGCCCACAAGGCTGAGGGCGACAGCGATGTTGACGACGAAGGCAACTTCGAAATCTGATAACCATTCAGAACTCATTCGCATTCCGGCGTAGAACGCGAAAAATTTTATGTGATAAAGGAGTATTTTTTATGAACCGTTATGATTTTATGGCTCTGGTCGTTGTTAATGGCGCAAACCCGAACGGTGACCCCCTCGGCGGCAACATCCCCCGCACTGACTCTCTGGGTTATGGTGAAATGAGTGCCGAGTGCATCAAACACAAGTTGCGCATCGCTATGGCTATGGCTGCCAACGGCGAGGTCGATGATGATGGCAACTGCGACACCATCCTGCTGAGCGGCGCCGACTACGGTGATAAGGACAACAACACCATTGGCGACCTGCTGAAAGACATCCCCACCAAGAACCGTACCGTTTCCGATATCGCCACCGACCTGTACAAGAGATTCCGTGACGTCCGCCTGTTCGGCTTCCTGTGGGCTGCCAAGGGCGGCGAAGGCGGCAAGGGTGTGTCTGTCGGCATCACCGGCCCTGCTTCCATCCAGTCTGCAAAATCCGTGGCTCCTGTGGCGCCCGTCATGACTCAGATTGTCAAGTCCATGTCCATGGACAGCAAGAAGAGTGACACCATGGGCAGCAAATACCGCATTGACCGCAGTGCCTATGTTATCAAGGGCAGTGTTTCCCCCTATCTGGGCGATAAGAGCGGTCTGACGCAGGCTGACGTTGAGGCTCTGAAAGATGCTCTGACTAACATCTTCACCTATGATGCTTCTGCGGCTCGTCCCGCCGGCACCATGGAAGTTACTGAGCTGTACTGGTTCGACGCAGGCTCCAAGTCCGGCCGCCTGAGCACCGCTGCTACGCTGCGTACCGTGGATGTCCAGCCTGCAGAGCAGTTCCCCTTCTATGCGGCGGAAACTCACTTCGAGAAGCTGCCTGACAATGTGACTGTCGAACATTGGCAGGATGGCGAGTGGAATACCGTCAAGGGCTAATCCCTCTCCATTGACTGTTATCCCCCGGGACCTAACGGTCTCCGGGGGATAATTGGAATTTTCCTTTTCACTTCGGGAGGTGATTTTGTGGCAATAGCAAAAGCAGAATGCATCTGCAGTGAGTGCGGTGAAGCCTTTGTCTACCGCTCATTCCGTCATAAAAGAGCATTTGCTGACAGTTTTGAAGATTGGGGCGAAGAAAACGTTGACCTATGCCCTGTATGTAGAAACAGGCTGAAAATGGCATCGTGGATAAACGAGGCCCGTTACTGCGTCAAACTGTCCAAAAAGCTGCACCTGCCACCTCTTGAGGGGTCACAGAGCCTTATTATGAGCGCTGAGTACACTCGTGTCCATATTTTCGAAGCTGGACCGGACGCAGGGGAAGAAGAGTTCTTTGACTTCATTTTCGAAACCTGCACTTCTGCCGGTTGGTGGGCGGCGCATAAATCTGCCAGTTCGATGAAGGATTTGATATTCCTTATGAAGTATGCTCCCAAGGATAAACCACTTTTGGCAAGATGGAAGCGACTGCAAACTTCCTCGTAATGTCGCCGTGCTTTGCTGAGCACGTGAGTTTGAGCTTCATCATTTGTCTATTAGCCTTTCCACTTTGTTGACGCTCCGTTTAATAGCGCGAATTTGAGCGCACCTTATTTCTGCAGAAGGATGCAAAACAATGTTTTGCACAGGAGGGAACGGAAGTTGTGACATCTACCAGTGCTGTCCTGGAGGGTAAGAAGAGTTGCTCCACGCAGGGGGCATGAGTTTGAGTGGAATTCCAAATAACAAGGCGGACCGTGTCTACAGGTCGGACCCCACAGAGGTACGTGAGTTGCAGAAATAGTATAGGAGACCTTGCAACGGAGGTGATGTTTCATGGACAATCTTATTAGATGGGCAGGACTGCTATTCATCTTTATCGCAGTCGCCCTCATTATCCCGGCAGCCGTTACATGGCTGAATACCATCAAAAGAAAGAACCGCTGCACAGAACTTGTCGAGGCAACTGTCATCCCTACGCGAAAAAAAGATGGTAGGGAGTTCGTCAATTACATGTACGACGTTGGAAACTATAGCTATATTCACCAGGAAGAAACCTACGCCATTGCATGGAACGACTTAGAGCCAGGCACGACAAAGCAGCTTTACTATAACCCAAATGACCCAAGTGAAGCATTTGACCCGCAAGAGCACCATCTGATACTGAGTTTCGTATTCCTTGGGCTCTCTGCGCTGTTCTTTGCCGTAGGCGCCTTCCTGTATTTCTGAAAATGTCGGAACAATATTGGAATTGGGCGGAACATTTTCGTAATTGAATTAAAAGAATTCTGTGTTATAATTGTTTCATGGAAAATTGTTGAGACAGCTCCGTGGTGACTTTTGTAGCCATGAAGCTGTCTTTTTGCTTTAAGTTTTAAAAATGGAGGAGAAAACCGCATGAGCAAGAAAGTCAACGTCTATTCTGCAGAAACTGCACTGGGAACACTGGAAGTTCGGGGTAAACAGTTATTCGTACCTAAAAACAAAGGTGATATTCCTGACCCGCTGGTTATTGCATACAATATGGAATTTTTGCTCAACGGCGAAAAATTCGCCGAGTGCGGCATCTACCAAATCACAAAGGACAAGAAGCAGGGATTTACTGATGTGCAAGGGGATTCTGAGGAAGTCCTTCTGTATTGCGATGGGCAGGACGAAGACCTCGGCGAGATTGCATATCAGCTGTTCCATAACTCGGTGGACCGCCCCGACCTGCCAATCGACACGTTCATGCTCCTCTCTGACTTGACCTTCGTGTCTGCCAAGCCCGAACTCGCCATGGAGTGCATTAAGGGCATCTTCCACAACCAGCACGATTTCGACGCAAAGCACCCGGCTCGGTATGTTACATACATTGAAGAAGAAAAAACGACTGCGTTCGACCAGCTCAAAGCTGCTGGTATTCCGTTCTTCTACTGCAACGAGCCGATGTGTGTCACGGAAGACTATGTCATCGCCGTCTACGATTGCAAGGCATTCGAGGATAAGAATTCGCTCGATGCAATGAACGCCATCGAAGAAAATCCTGAACCTGATGAAGACGAAGCGGATTGAATGTCCAACTTGGACATTCTGAAAGGGGAGATATCGTTTTGAGCATTCCGAGCATCATTGCAACTGTCATTATCCTGGTCATCTGCGCGGTCGTGGCATTCTTTGTGGTAAACCTGCGCCTTTCCGATAAATACGCCGAGAAACAGGTTGTTGTCGGCACGGTTCTCTATTGGCAGAAGGGAAAACTTCCGAAAACAGGACAAGCCTGTATTGCCTTCACAAAATCCGGTAAGCCGATGCAGGTCATGTCATCTATTATCCCTGAATGGAAGAAACCGAAGATAAACTCCAAGAACATGTGGACCGTCTACACCTACAGACCTGGCAAGAAGCCTGCGTATTCACTGGCCAAGCAGGGAAATCGTGTGAGAAAAGAAAACGAGCAGAAGACTGCTCTTAAAAAGTAATTGCCAAAAAGCAGAGGCTGCACCGAAAGGTATAGTCTCTGCTTTTCAACGCTTCACTCAGAACCAAGTGGGAATCATGGAGCCGCAAACACTCAGTTCTGGAGGAAAAACACAGTAAGCAAGAGTGAGGAGAGGGAATATGTTTGACTTCAAAAATTTCTTCAAAAAGCGGCATGGGAAGAAGGCTGACTATGACTTCCTGCCCCTATTCTTTTGGGACAGGGGGCTGTCAAACACTGCGAAAATCATCATGTGCATCGCTGCTGGAGGAAAGACCAATCGAGAGCGTTCGCTGGAACGATTAAAAGAGGCATTTCCGCCGGATACCGTGGAGTCCATCCGTGAAGCCTTTGAGCAGCTTGAGCGCTATGGCTACCTGTCTACGGAGCAATACAAGGGCGACTATGGTGAAATCCGTGTTGACCATCGCCTCTGCAACTGCCCAACGACACGGCTGCCCAAGTTGGTCACGCCAACGGGCGCCCCATTGGTCCTAACGCAATCTGCTGTTGGTATGTACGATAAAGCGCGTGACCTTGGATTTATCGCAGAAACGGGAAAAGACACGACCTATCTGCTCTATGATGCGCTGCGCATCTTCACAGCCGTGGAGAATACCTTAGAGCCGGATGAAAAGGTCATTCTGCCTCTCATTGGCACGGAAACCAGCCGTGTCAATATTCCAGCAACAGATATGGCAGCTTACCCGCAAGCGGTCATCGCTGTTATTGTGACGACCCACAAGGTGATTATTCTGCAGGAGGACAGTTTCGTCCAAGGGCGCCGCGATGGTCTGGCTCGTTTCATTCCGAAAGGCTTCAAGGAATTTGACGTTGTTTCTCTGGACGAAGTTTGCTCAAGAATTACCTTTAAGTTCAAGGAACCTGAGCAGTGGGGCGATAGAGTCATTGTTGACCTTATCACGCCATTTGCCCTCGACCGCTTCCCTCAGTATTACAACCAGATGATGGGCTTTCTGCCGCCGAATTCAGAAATGCCGAGACTGTCCTATTTCCATGTGTCACACTATTCCTGATACCTAAGAACCAACACCATGTCACTTGGACATGGCCATTGGTGACCAAAACATAAAATTTATCTCCGCAGGTGGTCTGCTGACTGGCGGAGACGGACTATCTATTCACAAAGGAGGAAGCGGAGTTCATCTCCGCAATGAAACATGAAATTCTTCAAGAAATTACTCGTCGCTACCGCTATTGGCGCCGCTGCTGGCGCTGCTTGGTACTATCTTACCCAGCGAATGGACTCAGGCACGCACAGCAGCTCCAGCTGGAGAAAGTTCGATGACTTCGCCGATACATCTCTCTGGAACCATACCGTGCGCTCTGAGAAGGCGGCGAATGGGGAAAACACATGCCACTATACCAACAGCAACCATGTCAAGAACGAAGAAGAGGAGGGAGGCTTCGTCCCTGAAACACCACTTCAGACAAAGAACGTGTCTCCTGAAGGTGAGGCTATGGCCGATTCTGTAAAGACAGAGAAACAGCCGGAAGGTACAGAACCGAGTCATGAAGAAGACGCTGCTCCTGAAGAGCCTGCTGCGTCGGCGGATGAGGAGGAAGATAAGGTTGTTCTGCCTCCGCTGGATGATGAAACCAAGGAGAAATTCGATATGTGAAAACGCTGGAACTCCCCGCTTTTCAAATATTTTTATGCAAGGCCGCATAATGGCTCTCTATAGAACAAGTCCTCCGGGTAATTACTGTCCGGAGGGCTTTGCTCATTTTGTAGTAGAACTTTCTAAAGTGCAATTTTGAACGGGTTTTCTGTTTACTTGTAAAGCAATCATCGCATGAAGTGCTTCATATTCAGGGCGTTGTCGCTCGTATTCCTCCGCAAAAGCAGGGTTCGTGAGCTGTTTATCCAGATATTTTTTCAGGTCACTCATGAAAGAGTCTCCTTTCGTAGTCGATTTTACATTTGAGGTTTCTACGCTGATTGCATTAGAATTTCGGCGTTTTTACTTGACTGTGCCAGCCGGCCTGCTATAATGGAAATAGAAAAGGGCGCTGCGACAAGCGGTTAGCTCAAGGGCAATTTCTTAGAAACTCAAAGAAACCGTCACTTGGCAGAGTGGCGGTTTCTGCTTTTCACAATAATCGTCACGGTGTACCGTCCGATATGTAATGTGATACGCATAGACAGCACCCCCTTTCGGGTGGTGTAGCCAACCGCCTGCCGTTCGTGCAGCGCCTAACGATATTTTACCAATTCTGTAACTCTCTGTCAACAAAAGAGGACCCCATATGTTCAGCCAATAAGGTGGAGATGAACATTCGCGCAGAGTGCCTCTTTCCGTGAAAAGGTTCCCCCGGACAATCTTGCCCGGGGAACCTTTTGCTCTTTCGGAATTCTCTTTGTGTGTTCTCTTTACGTCGGAGATGGGCGGAAATGGAACGATTCATACGCTCTTTCAAACAATACCCGATGCGCCTTGCACGACTGTCCAATATATGCTTAAATATTACTATATCGAAAGCGGCGAGCTACTGCCTGCGTCAATCTGAGAGAGGTGCTCCAAATATGTTTCTGAGCCCGGAAGAATTCAAAAAGCTGGTCAGCAAAAACCCGGCAATCCGCATCCGTGATAATAGACAACCGCATGCAGCGTCCAGCGTACGTATCCAGGACAGCGCCATTGCAGACGAAGTAAAATCGGGGAAATACAAGAACGTTAAGGTCTATGTCCATGCCAATGGGCTGGTCTCCCATAAGAAGGATATCGAGAAGAACGGGAAGGTCATAGACATCTATGACTCAACCAAGGAATATCTGCGTGGCTGTGATTTGAAAATTCTGGAGAGAGCGGGGAAGATACGCTCTCTGCAGCGGCAAAAGACTTGGAAAATCCTCGACGCATTTACTTACCAAGGGGCAAAAATCAAAGGCATTGGGTACAAGGCAGACTTCCAGTACGAGAAAGAAATCGATGGGGCGTGGGTCACTGTTGTTGAGGATGTGAAGCCCTACGACGAGAAAAGTGGGAAGTTTCGGACTACAGAGGCCTTCAACCTCAAATGGAAACTGCTCAAGAACCAATACCGCGATATACGTTTCGTTCTCTTCTGATGCGGGTATCTGAAATTGTCTTTCAGCGGGGTTGCCGTATTGTTCCATATGTGGTATGATTTACTCATACAATGGATGAGAAAAGGAGAGTAATCAATGAGCTACAATAAGTACAACGAGTTTATGTTGTGCCGCTACAACTACCACGGCGGGCCGTATTTTATTAGCAGAGACATTGCAGGAAACTGCGTTTTGCGATTGGAAAACGAGGATGGAGCAGAATTGTTCGCCGCCGAATTAGACGATGGCACTAAGAACAAAAAGAACGAGCGCGTCCACAACGCGGTGCTGTTGATGGACAAGATTGATGAGCTGACAGCAAAGGCAAAATAAGCCGTTCTGTGCGTATTTGTGAGATAGGGGGTATCTGGATGCCTGTAACCATACAGGAAGCGGTACAGCGGCTGGAGAAAGAGCTCCTACCGTATTCTGAAAAGACGCGGGACAAGCTGTCCCGTACAATGGTGGTTCGGCTGAATTCCATGATGGATGCTACGGCCATTGAGAGTGTTGGCATGCAAATGAAGTGGGACGTATGCTCTTTCTGCCCGAAGGATGCGCTCAGCCTCTTTACAAAGCCGAAAAACTCTAATGCCGGATGGTCCGAGGAAACAGCGATTCTCTTCATCTGGGGCAAAGTATGGAAAAATATTTCTGGGTTTGAGGTCATGAACAACGTGAAAAATCGCTTTGTCACATGCCCTGGATGTATTCGGCGCGTCATCGTGCCAACAGTAAAATTCAAAGGCTGCCCTGCCTGATAGCGTTCTAAAAGCGGAGTGATTGGATACACCAATCGCTCCGCTCTATCTTTGCTTTCGGCCAATCATCCAGAACTGAAAGCATGGAAATGTCTATCCTCTCCGTGTGCTCAGTTCTGGAGAGCAAAAGTGACATCTTGTCAGCCAAAATGCCCGCAGAATACGCTGTTCAGTACACAGAAAATTAACAATTTCCTTGCATTTTGTTCCACAGTTGGTATAATAGAAGAAACTATTCGTTCGTTTATTAGATAATACTCTGAAATTACGAACAAACAAAACCGAGCAGGAATGAAAGTAGGGTGCCTTTCCCCAAAATTGACGCCACAAAACGGCAAATAGCAACTGATGTTGAGCGAGCGTTTCCTCCCAAAAATTCGTTGCAAAATACCTCATTTGTGCAATCTGCCAAATCGCTGCTTAAGCCATTATGGGAGGCAAAATAGAGTGCATTTCCCAAATTTTTTGCGGGAATGATTTGAACCTTCCGCAAAAGGCAGGCTACCATAGAGCGATAGATTGCAAAAGAATGGGAGCTTAAAAATTGGGGTCGTTCATTCCACTCAGCCTACGTGCCAATGTATGTTTTCTTAACCCGTTTTTGACGAAAGGCTACTGCGTATCCTCAGTAGTTTTTGAACCTGTTTGGTAAGGAAAGCCCTTGTGCGACAAGGTGCTCCCGATTTTTGTCAGTAGCCACATAAATGAACCTCATCAAAAATTGTGTCATAACAATGATAATAATGCCCCGCAAATCATGGCAAATTCAAAAGCTATTAAAACGAACTACGAAAAAGTTATACACAGGCTTATCCACAGGTACGATGCAAGGTGCAGCCATTTAATGAAAGCATTTGAAGCACAATTTTTGATGAAGATAACGTGGTTATGAGCGTGTAATAAGAAAGTTTTGAGCACACAATTTTTGATGAAGTAAGCGTTGGTAGGACAGTGAAAGGCTTACGTTTCAAGAGTTTCAGCCATTTGTTTATTTTAACGAACTCGTGCTCTAAAATGCGAAACAAGTGGCAGAAAATCAGGCACAATTTTTGATGAGGTTCATTAAATTTGCCACCAATTTCGAGGCTGAAAAAACCTTCGCCAGACACAATTTCTGATGAAGTTCGCACAATTTTTGATGAGGTTCGCACAATTTTTGGTGAAGATAACACAATTTCTGATGAAGTTCGCACAATTTTTGATGAGATTGGGCGGTTATACTTTATTTATAAAAAATAAAAAAAGAAAAAACGTTTTTTAAAAGAAAAAACGCGCACGCGCATGCGCGGTGCGGCTTTTCTAAAAAAGAAAACAATCTTTCTTTTTTCTCGAAATAGCAGTTCCAAAAATTTAGAACGGGAGCTACGGTTATGGACAAAAATCCTGCCACAAAAATTGATAAAGCTGAAACGTCAAAATCGAAGGCAAAGAAGACCAAGCAGAATCTGGTCCAAGTTGGTGATGGACAATTTGTACTCGATTTAGGTAAGACACAATCTGAGCAAATGCTGGAAGGGCAGCAAACCTACTACGGCATGACGCCCGAAAGCACCAAATCCGTATCCGCTTCACTCGAAAACTATCAAACCAAGGCGAAGAAATGCTCCCCATTGTTGGATGCGAATCGTTCTATCGTTATGTCCAACGAATTCGTGATTTCCGTGGAAGGCGGTTCAAGCCTTGCTGCACGTCTCGTACGTGTAGCCATCGGCGCCATACCCATGGACGCAGAGGAACTGCCTGAAACAAAAATCACGACAACTGATTTTGCGGCACTCAATCTGACTGCCCAGCGTCTGACAGGTCACGCCCGTAAAGTCCTTGAAGATGTTTTGTCCTATCGCATTATTCTCGTATCCATGGATAAGCTGAAAGAACCACAGAAGCTGACCGGCATCAACGTGTTCTCTTACGCAACGCTAATCCCCGGGGAAGGAGCAATCGTTGTGCAGCTAAATCCGGTGCTGAAAGAACACTTTCTTGCGCTTCGCTCGGACTTCACCCGCTACAAGCTGCAGGAAATCACAGAACTGAACACGTTCGCATCCATCAAGCTCCACGAACTGCTGCTCTCTTACGTCCGCAAATATGACAACCACCTTGTCCGCTTTAATCTACATACACTGTCAGTCATGCTGGGCTATAAGCCAAAGAGTGAGTTCCGTGCCAGCACATTTTTCAACACCACGCTGAAAAGAGCGTTGGAAGAAATCAATGCGCACACAAGCATCCAGGTGAAGGCGGTTCCCGTGTATCCAACAAAATCTCGGTCGTATACGGACGTCAGGTTCTATATCGACGATTGGGAGACTATCGCAGAAAAGCAGTCTCGCCTTGCATGGGAAGACAGGTTGCGCAATGGCCCTGATAGTCCGGAACGGAAAATCATCATTGGTGCGGATGCAGAAGTCGAAAACAAGCTAAAAACAGGGGAAGGAGAACTGTGCCCCGAAGATATCCGCAGCGACAAACACAACCATCTGCCAAGCACGAGGTGACATATTTTTGAAAGGTTCAACTCATTTGGCGTCCGGCGTTCTTGCTGCGGCGGTCTGCACAACGCTCAACGTACAGGAAGGCTCAGAACTGGCCCTTGCCGCAGGAATCATCATTGGTTCAGTTCTGCCGGACATCGACAAATCCAGCAGCCTCATTGGCCGGCATGTGCCAATCATCCCAATACTGCTCAAACATAGGGGTGTTTCGCACTCGCTGCTGTTTGCGGCACTGTTCCTGCCATTCGCACCGGCTGTGACAGCGGGTTGCATTATCCATCTTGTGCTCGATATGATGAACCCGGCAGGCGTCAATTTACTCTGGCCTTTGGGAAAGAAATTCAGGCTCCCCATCCGAGGAAAGTCTGGCGGATGGATGGACAGACTCATGGGGAGCGTTATGTGGGCCTTGGCGCTATTGCTGGTCGCATGTATCTGCTTTGGCGTTGAGATTCCGGGACTGCCAAAAACGTCGGTCCTTCTGTAAAGCGCTTTCACGTAACACAGATACATGCGAAAGGAGAAACGGACATGAACAAGAAAGAAATATCTGAAATCAGACGGAGGACTAACCCGTCCAAGACGACAGCATCAGCCATCTTCGGATGTTATGTAACAGCTTCCGGTGAACAAATCTCTTCTTTCAGCGTGCCGACGCTCGATATGGATGAACAGGAGGGGAAGCAATACTTCGGGATTTTCAAGAAAATCCTTGCACCGCAGCTCGGTTCTAAGAGTTTCAACTTGGATATGGACGTAAACTTCGTAGCCAATTCCGAGGCACATAAATTTCTGATGGCGCTGAGAAAGAGTCGAATGAAGGATGGTGGCCTGCGTTCCCGCCTTTACGAGAAAATCATCGACAATGTCCACATGGAACAAAACCACCTCATCCTGATTGACTTCGAAACCTACGACGTCCCGAACAAGAAGGACGAAGAACTGTCAGATGAAGTTTTCTCTTACTTCCTTGTGGCAATCTGCCCGGTCAAGCAGAGTAAGGACGAACTGAGTTATATCACCAGTTCGAAGGACTTCCACAACAAGAGCAACGGATACGTTTCGTGCTCACCTCTCTATGGCTTCATGTTCCCGTCCTTCAACGATAGAGCAACAGACATCAACAGCGCCCTGTTCTATGCAGCAAAGAACGAGAATGGCTCCGCAGACAGACTGGCAAAGGCCCTCTTTGGCAGCGAACTGCCGGCAGGGGAGGAAAGCACCAGAACGAAGTTCTCCGATGTCATGCGGACAGCGATGGGCGATGAATGCGGCATGGAAACCGTACGCCAGCTGCAGCGTGAGTTGGCCACGATGGAAGAAGCCTACGAGTCAGACCCGGAAGCACGGGTAGAGCCGCTCAAGCTGAACAAAACGGATATTACTCAAATCCTTGAGCAGAAGTGCGGCATGGAAAAGCATCAGTCTGAGGCATTTTCCGCTGCATACGATGAAGCCTTCGGTTCTGATACTGAGCTGGAACCTCAGAGCGTCATGGAACTGGTCAAGTATAAGGTTTCCACTCCGAACGTGTCTATCAACCTAAAACGGGAAGCTGCCGGTGATGTGCAGATGCGCACGATTGATGGTATCCCGTACATTCTCGTTCGCGCCGACGATGGTGTAGAACTGAACGGCATTCCTCTGGACCGTATCCCGGGTGGAACGGAGTTTTCCGACTGAAACGGTTCATGTCATAGGAGCAGGACTGCTGATAGCTTTGGCAAAACCGAGAGAAAAAGAATAGACGTTGCCAATCCGTGGAGAAAAGTGACGTCGTGGGAAGGCGGTTCTAAACCATCATGAATGACGATATCCGTGATTTGCTATATTACGTATCCATTTCCGACCAGCGGAATGCAAAGGGAAAAGCCATTGAAATTTGCGAAAAGGAACTGGCCAAGGATAAGAATGAAAACAACAAGCGCGTATGTCGAAATGTTGTCAAGAACATCAAGGAACGACCGCAGTGGATGGAACTCTCGCCGAGAGCGAAAGGCTTGCTGCTATACGAAGACCTGAATACGTCTTTCGACGACAATCTTTACTATTTCGGCGATGAAGAACTTGCTTTAGAGCAGAGAATACTGTCAATGGCATCCACTTGCCAGAAGCTGAATTCCGTTGGAATCCGGTATCGCAACGCGACATTGCTGCTTGGCCCGAGCGGTTGCGGCAAATCTGTTTTTGCCCGGCATATCGCCAAGGCGCTGGACCGCAACTTCTACATGGTAGACCTTTCGACTATCTTGACCGCTGAAATGGGTGGAAGCTCTAAAAACCTACGAGCGGTTTTCGATGCAATCATGGATACAGGACCGAACGGTTTCTTATTCCTTGACGAACTCGATGCGTTTTCGCAGAAAAGAGGAACAGGGGGAGACTCTCCGGGAAGGGAGCTGGGGCGCATTTCGGTGGCCCTGATGCAGCTGATGGATGGCTTGCCATCTCAAACGGTCCTGATGGCTGCAACAAATCACGTAGAAGCCATTGACACAGCAGTCCTACGGAGATTTTCTAACAAGCATGAAGTCAAGGTATTCAGCAACCAACAGAAAGAAACGATGGTTGGGAAGTATCTGACAGCCATCAGAGAAAAAGCGACAGGCGTTTTTGACTTGTCGTGGAAAGACGAAGACGTCACAGGGTTTGTGGCGGCGAATTCAACGCTCAGTAACGGGGAACTCATATCCCGCGTTCAGGAAGCTTTAGCAGATATGGTACAACGAGGTGAAACGTTCCTTCACTTCTGACCAAAAGGCCCTCCTGTATGTTTGACATGCGGGAGGACCTTTTTCTGCGTGATGCAGCTTGCATCTATTATTCCATATATGGTATGATTTAATCACCAAATAAACAAAGGAGCGAGGAATATGAACAAGCGAGAAAATCTGTACTGGCTTCGGTTCTCTGTTTCTGCTTACGGTGAGGATGGCATCTCTCAGCTGAAGGCATTCCGAGAGAAACTCAATGCCTACAACGAAAAGCCATTGCGACAGGTCTATCAGGACTTTGACATGGTCCCTACACATGTGAAGAAGGAAGACAAGGTTTCTGCGGTCGGACACATCCGCGTTACAACAGGGGATGCTCTTTATGGCTTCTTCTTCATTTCCACGGAAACCCTTGGAATGAAGCATTTTTCGCTTTGGAAGAACATTTGCAAGCAGTATTATCCGAGCGTGTGCCTCGATGTTATCGGCGATAGTGAAAGCGGCGAACACTACTGTGAGGTTCTGCTGATGCCGGATAGTTATCGGCGGAGATACAAAAGCAGTGGAAAGCCCGAAATTTCGGCGCTTTGATACATCAAAAAATCCGAAGAACCATCTTGTTTTTCCATCCAGATGTGGTACAATCCAATATAGCAAAATATGCTCGTTTGTTGGACGCATAATTAAAAAGCGCGAGCATACGGAAAAGGGAGGTGGGGCATCCCGTAACACGTCCGGGCCGAAGGCCCACTACGGCAACGGCTGCCGTAGGCCCGCGAGGGCGTATCTCAAGAGACAGGAGGTGAAGAGTCACTCTATTGCCGAACGATAGAGTGATGGAAGCGCGAATGAGACTCAGCATGAATTTCCCGAAACGCTGCGCCACAGGAATGCTGGCGGCAATGCTGCTCGCTTGTCCTGCTTTTGCGGAAGAACAGCCGCAGGCGGACAATTCGTCCGGGGAGGCTGTTATCGAGACTGTAGACACAGGCTTGAAAGAAATTCCCGTATCCCAGACAGAAGCAAGCATTGACGGAAAGCAGACTTTGACGAAGGTGTTCGAGGTCTCGCCGGATTTTGACCCGGAACAGCTGAAGGAAGATGGTCTCCAGCTGGACGGCTATGTTTATAGCTTGTCCTCTTTCACAAAGGAAATCATCACCAAGGAGGCTCATGACACAGTAACGCAAGAGCAGACCGTCAGTTTGACTTCTACGAAGGAAGACGATGCAACTCTTGAAGCACTGAAGAAGATGCCTGCGTTCGTCGATTACGAGAAAGATGGCTACAAAGGCCGCCTCTATCCGATGACGAACACGCTGGAAGTGTCTGAAACGGGCAGAAGCTCCCATTCGGGAAAGAAGACCCAGACCCGTACGGGTACTTGCGAGTACAACGACGACAGCTTGGTTCCTACGACTATTTCTGTCTCGGGTACGACCTATACCAGAAGTTCCCTAACGTGGACCGAGGGCTCTTTCGGTGAAGACACGACCATCCCTGACAACTACAACTACACCGCAGTCTATACGAAGGGGTACACGTACTCCACCGTAGATGGCTACACAGCCAAGATGACCTATTCAGGCCAAGTTGACTTGGAAAACCCTGAAATGGTGCGTTACACGCTTGTGTATACGGGGCAGCTTGACGATGGCAAGAGTGCCGTTGGCCTGTTCCCGTGGATTCTTGGTATCTGCGTCGCCGGCGGCGCCGGTGTAGGCGGCACTTACTACTTCATGACTAAGAAGAAGCGTGAAGGTGCCGCAGCTGCAGCAACAGACGCTGGCAGCGAACAATAACTCAGCGTACCAAACCAATTTCAAAAGCACTGAAAAGGAGGTAACCAACATGCGTTTCCCGCGCAAAATGTCGTCACTGCTGTTGAGCGGTGTGATGACTCTGGGTATGTTCTCCACGCAGGCATTTGCTCTGGAGTACGAATATGATACGGATGCTCCCGGACAGACTTTCTACCAGAGCACAAGTGTTGACCAGAATTACATCGCCAACAACGGTCAAATCGTGATGGGCATGGATGGAACGATTTCAAGCGGCATCACTGGCAATGCGAGCTCCAGCCCGCTGTCCTGCCTGGACCTGCCCATCGGGGAGTATCCTGATGCATGGGGTGAGTCTACGGACATCGCCATTGCTCAGAACTCTGTGTTCCCCAATGAGCTTGGTCCTACGTCTCAGACGACCGGCATCTATACTCCCATTTTTACGCCCAGCGTAAATAGCGGAGCTCTGCCAACCGGCTACACCTACCTGCCTGCCGGTACGTACTACGCCAACGGCTACTATGCCGCAACCGGTACTTATGCAGGCATTGCTACTTCCAACGCTCCGATGCCCACCATCACCAAGGGTGGCGCTATCGCAAAGCTGAGCATCCCCAGCATCGGCCTGAACAAGTATGTCTATGAAGGCACTTCTCAGACCAGCATGAAGAAGGGCGTCGCTCACTTCGTCTGCACTTCCGGCTGGGGCGGAAACATCGCTCTCGCAGGTCACAACCGTCCTACGTCCACTGCCAGCTTCGCCAAGCTGAAGGACGTCAAGATTGGTGACACCGTGACCTATACGACTGCTTACGGTACAGCTACCTACGTTGTCAGCAACATCACCACATGCGCTACGACTGACGTGTCCGGCCTGTATCAGGATGGAACCAACAAGCTCACGATGTATACCTGCAAGATGAACCAGCCCTCTGTTAAGCTGTGCGTCGTTGCTACTATGGTAGGCGCTAATGCTTAATCCAACCTAAAAAATCAAGTGAAGTTTTTGTAAATTCCGATTTTTTAGGGAAACCCCAAAATGCTTTACTGCGGATTGCAGATGGCAAATTGAAAACGAGGAGGTCCGCCTATGGAAAGCGGAAAGGCTTTGGGTACTGCGGCTGAAAAGGCTGTGGTCCATCGCCGGAACAGACTCATGAATAAAAACTCTCTGAAAGCGCTGGTTGGCGCAGCCCTGTTGACACTATCGCTTTCAGCTTGTGGTGGAAACGGGGGAGCAAACGACTCAGCCGAGCCGGACGAGACAGGTGACGCCCAATACGCCGTTGAAGATTTTCAAACAGGCGAGGCAACCGTCCATGAGGAAATTCTTCCGCTGGAGTTCGATGAAGGCGAGGTTATAGATAACCTCTACTACAAACGGACGACCAATGACGACGGTATCCCTTGTTACGCTGTGATGAAAAGCAGTGGACAGATGGCATATCTTCCGATGGATGAAACCACCTGCTACGTTACGGAAAGCGGCTCCAGCTATTATGAAGCCATCCCCATCACCTACACGATGAACGGGGAAGAGGTCAGTAAGACCCAGTACCAGCTTTTCACACGACTCGACTCTGTCGAGGATAACGCGCAAGACCAAACGGCCTAAGCAAGACGCAGTAGGCATCCAGCCCATATCGACTTTTATAATAAGATGGTCGAAAGGAGGAAGCTTACATGAAATCTACTTGCAAGCGCAATAGGGTATTCTCTCTCTTCTTGGGCGTGGTTATGACCGCAAGTCTGTGCGTTCCGGCATATGCAGCAGGCGGCAGTGTCCACCTGTATGTCGGCGGCTCGGACAAGGGCATGTATACCACAGAAAATCCTGTCTCTTTGTTTACTGATGGCGCAGAGACTTTGACAACCGTTACCGTTTCGGCGGCCGGCGGGGAAGACAGAGTCCTTACAGCCAGCAGTCTGGATAAGACTGAGACGTATACCCTTTCCGGTGGTACACAGTACCAGGTCACCAAGAGCACAAACAGCAACGGTTACAAAGAATATGCGTTCCGTTGGCTGAATTCTCTGAATGACAACATCACGGTGTCTGTGGAGTCCGCCCCGGCGTCTTATACCGTCTATGCGCGGTATGGTGCGCTGAACCAGAATAACAACAATGGTGGTGCGAATACCTGTACCATGGATGCCAATGCCACGACTACCGTGGATGGCGGCGACCAGTATTCTGTGACGTACACACCGAACCTCAACCAGGAAATCACCTACATCAAGCTGACCTGCGACAGCAACGACGGTAAGTCCGAGCTGATTCCTGTCAGCAAGACGAGTGGAACCATGGCAGGGGTGAATTACCGCATTTCCCAGAGCGGCAGCGATGTCACAGTTTCTTTCGACGTGACCCGCAACATGTATGTTACCGCGCTGACCGAGCAATCCAAGACTCGCCACGAACTGACGGTAACTGCAGACGCTCACAGTTCTGCCAATGTCACAAGGGAGAGCGTTGTGGAAGGGACCAGCAAGTCTGTTACCTTCACACCGGCTTCCGGCTACAACATCGGTGCCATCGAAATCACTGATGGCGGCTCTACCGCAACCATCAGCGAAAAGGGCACCAGCGTTACGGTCAATGGTCACAGCTACTCTCTGTCCCGGAAAATCGACGGTTCCGCCGTTCTGAGCATTCCGGGAATGACCGCTGATGTGTCTATCCGCGTCGCTTCTACGACTCAGACCAGATACGTCCAGGTTTCTTGTGACAAGAACACCAGCTCGGCTGCAGAAGGCATCAATTACGTGACTTCCGGTGACCCGTTCGAAGTGACCTTCACTCCGGACTCCAGCACGATGGTAATGTCCTTTACCGTTACTACGCCGCAGGGTACGTTCACTGCTGACCAGGATGATGCTTACATCCGCATCAACAACGAATACGTGCCTATCTACACTGGCTTCAATGGCAAAGTTACCATCCAGCTGCGCAATGTGACGAGCAACATGACCATTTCCTGCACCGCACGTGATACGGTCCACGACATCAACGTCAGAACTGATACCGGCATTACTGCTGATTATCGGCAGGATACCGTGGATGATGGCGAAGACGCGACTGTGACCTTCACCCCGAACAGTGGTTATTCCGTTCAGGAAATTCGCGTGACCTATGACGGTTCGACCTATAAGGCACGTCCCGACCGTGTCAGCTACATCCGTGTGGATGGCATGCGCTGGGAAATCACGTCCGGGCTGAGCGGCTCTTACACCCTTCATATGACTGACATCAAGCACGATGTCACCGTGTGGGGCAAGAAGACCTACACCAGCGGTTCCGGTAATGGCAGCGGTTCTTACCGCATCAGCACATCCGAGGATTCTCACAGCGACGTCAGCTACACCGGCAGCAACCCCTTCGATTATGATGAGGCTACTACCATCACGGTGGACACTGATACGAACTACATCGTCGATTACGTCAGATTTAGCATGAACGGCCGCACCGCGACCTTGGAGCCCTTCGATTCCACTATCACTCTGGATGGCATCGAGTACAACGTGTACTGGACTACCAACCGCCATGTTGAAATCTATTTCGACGAATGGACCGGCAACCTGTCTGTGACCGCTCGTTCCGAGCGCGGCACTGAGCGGGATTGGAACGGCAACTACACCGGCTCTTACCGTATCTCTAAGACGGAAGATACCCACAGCAACGTCAGTTATACCGGCAGCAACCCCTTCAGCTGGGGCGAAAGCTCTACAGTCCGGGTCTACACCGACAATAAATACATCGTGGATTACGTCCGTTTCACCATGGGTGGTAAGTCCGTTGACATCAAGCCGTTCACAACGTCCATGACCTTGGATGGCAATACCTATTACGTGAACTGGACCACCAACGCAAATTTCAGCGTGTACTTCGGGACCTTGACTGGCAACCTGACCGTCAATGCCCATTCTGTGCGCGGCACTGAAAAGAACTATAACGGTTCTACCATTACCACCGGTGGCACGGTTGGTATCCACACAGCCTACATGGCTGGTTATGGCAACGGTTACTTCGGCCCCAATGATAATCTCTCTCGGGCACAGGCTCTGGCGGTTCTGTCTCGCCTGTACTCCAACATGAGCGATTATGACCTGAGGAGCTACGGCTATAACTCCTACTACAATGACACCCCCGCCGGTGCTTGGTATTCCCCCTATGTGGGCTATGCAAAGCAGGTGGGTGCGCTGAGCGTTCTGCCCAGTGACAATACCGGCAACCTGTATCCCAATAAGCCCATCACCCGCGCCGAGTTCGTTGCACTGATGTGTAAGTTCGCCAACATTTCTGTTAACGGCACAACGAACGCATCCCGCTACAACGATGTGTCTTCCAGCTACTGGGCTGTGAAGTACATCAATTACGCGACAACGGCCGGCTGGATTAACGGCTACACCAATGGCAACTTCGGCCCCAATGATAGCCTGACCAGAGCGCAGATTTGCGTGATGCTGAACAGAGCTACAGGCCGTATCGCCAACGGTTCCGGAGCAATCTATGCTCGCAGCTTCAAGGATGTTTCTCCCGTATTCTGGGCGTATAACGACATCGGCGAAGCAACTACGTCTCACACCGTGGTTTCAATCAGCAATGGTATCGAGGTGTGGGGCAACTGAGTTCCAAATAGCGAGGACTTCCTTTTATCCTTGCTTTGAGGATGGGATAACTCAGTTCTGAAACTCGTTCTTTTGGTTTGGTACGACCAAGAATTGAGAACCAATCCTCTGGAATGCCCCTTTTATAAAGAGTCAATCGAAAAGGAGGAAAGAACCATGCGAATTCTGAAACGACTGGTCAGCACTGTGCTGGCTGGCGTGATGACTCTTTCGCTGGTTGGCGTACCTGCGATGGCTGCGGATACCCCGCCTTATGAAGGCGACCATACCGGCACCATCACGGTAACGGTCAGAGACTCCGTGTCTCAGGAAGCATTGCCGAACGCCAGAGTCCAGTTGGAAGACATCACAGCAGGCCGTGAGCAAGTCTACGAAATCAAGCAGACCGGACAGAATGGTCAGGTTAGCTGGACGGGACTTTCTTCTGGCCAGTATCGCATTACTCAAATCACTGCACCGGATAACTACAAGCTCAACACCAAAGTTCAGTCTTTGTGGTTGGACACGACGGTTAATCCGACCCGTACGATGGAAATTGCAAACGACGCTGAAAGCGCCCTGTATATCTATCGTTACGACCCCGATGCAAACACCAATTTCAAAGCACTGCCCAATGCTCACTTCAAGGTGGCTACCGTTGAGGGTGTGACGGTTGCTTCCGGCATCACTGGTGCCAACGGCTGCCTGACCATCCCGCATCTGCCTGATGGTACTTACCTCATCACTGAGACACAGGCGCCAGACGGCTACCAGCTGTCTTCCGAGTCTCAGAAGGTGACCATCGAAGCAGGGAAGGGCCCCTACATCAAGGCCTTCTACGGTCGGCAGTCTGCTTCCATCACCATCATCGTTCGTGACTCTGTCACTCGCGAAGGTATCGCCGGCACTACTTGGGAAATCAAGGAAGCCAACGGCAATTATCCTTCCACAACTGCTGCGAACCTGACTACCAATGAGGCTGGTCTTGCCTATCTGGGCGACCTGTCCAACGGTACTTATATCATTACGCAGAAGACCGTGGCAAACGGCTACATCAATAAGATGGAGACCGCCACCGTCCAAATCACGAATGAAATCCAGGATGTCGTTCAGACATTCTACAACACCCCCTATGGCAACGTTACCGCATACGTCAGCGATTCTACGACCGCTGCGCCTCTGGCCGGCGTAACGTTCACCCTGTATGATTCCGATAACAAAATCGTTCAGGGGCCGACCACATCTAATGTTTATGGTGAGGTCAACTTTCTGCAGGTGGCAAGCGGCAATTACCGCATCGTTGCGAAGGCTCCTTCCGGCTACGTTATGGACGTGACCAGCATTGCAGTTTCCGTGACTGGCGGAGCGACTGAGCGCGTGCCGTTCACCGCTACACAGCAGGGCTCCATCCGCATCACAAGCTATGATGCATCCAACCCGATGAACACTCTGCCGGGTACTGGCTACAAGGTCACCAAGATGGATGGCACTGTGGTCGGAACTTACGCAACCGGCGCTGACGGTTCAGTTCTGGTGTCTCCCCTGGAGAACGGCACCTACATCGTCACTCAGACCTCTGTGCCTGATGGCTTTGTGATGGTCAATTCTTCTAAGACCATTCAGGTCAAGGCTGGCATCGTTACTCCCGCAGACTTCTACAACCGCGCAAGACCCTTTGTGACCATTACGACTCTCATTGATGGAACCGATACAGCCATCGCAGGCTGCCGCGTGTCCCTCGTCAATGAAAAGGGTGAAGAAGTCGCATCTGGTACTACCGCCGAAGACGGTACTATCACTTTCGAGAACCTGAATCCCGGCACCTACACCGCAAAGCTGATTGGTGTTCCCGATGGTTACACTGTCAAGATTGACAGCACGTCCGTTCAGGTTACGACCTCTAAGGCGGGCACAGCCGTTCTGACCGCTGAAAAGCATAGCGCTATCGTGGTTAAGAAGCTGGACTCCAAGACCGCAGAGCCCCTGTCTGGCGCGATGTTCATCATCCGCGACTCTCTGGGCGCTGAGGTCGAAACCCTTACCACTGGCATCGATGGTACTGCCGCGACTCAGGTTCTGAAGCCCGGTAAGTACAGCATTCAGGAAATGTTCGCTCCCGACGGTTATGTGCCGAACACCACTGCTCGCACAGTGACTGTTGAGAACAACAAGACCACACAGGCCACCTTCACCAATACCGAAAAGAGCGCCATCGTTGTGTATGCGTACGATAAGGCTGGCAGCCCCATCCCCAACGTGCCCTACATCGTCTACAACGCTCTGACCGGCAAGGAAGTGGCACAGCTCATCACCGATGAAGGCGGCGTGGCCAGCACTGATAAGCTGGCTCCCGGCAACTACATGGTGACCGAAGCGACCACTCCATCTGGTTATAACCTGGTCAACCCCACGCAGGCCCACATCATTCTGGATGCAGGCGAAGCGACTTATGTGCGTTTCATCCATGTGCCGCTGAGCACTATCCAGATGCAGACTGTGGATGCCAAGTCCGGCGCTGCCATTACCGGCGCTGTCTACCAAATCGTTTCTGCCAACGGTGATTACAAGGCTAACTTCTCGACCGACGAGAACGGTGAGGCTATCACGAAGCCGCTGACTCCCGGCACCTACTATGTGAAGCAGATTGAAGCCGCCGATGGCTACCTGCTGAATACTACGACTCAGACCATCACGGTCACCCGTGACCAGGTCAATCTGGCGAAGTTCCACTGCACCCAGATGAGCCGCATCGTTATCCAGTGTACCGTTCAGGGTTCTGAGTTCGGTCTGGACAGCTGCACCTTCACCGTGGAGGATTCCACTGGGAAGGAAGTGTTCCATGGTACAACGGATGCCTCCGGTCTGCTGACCACCGGCAATCTGACCCCCGGCAAGTACACCGTGAAGCAGATTGCTGTGAAGGATGGTTATTCCGTCGTTCAACGTGAGCGCACTGTGACTGTTACACAGAACGAGGCTACCACAGTCAAGTTCGAGCAGGTCGCTCATACCTCTATCGTTATCCAGCTGACGGACGCTCAGAATAAGAGCCTCGGCCTGGCTGGTGCGAAGTTCCAAATCGAGCAGCAGGGCGGCACCTTCAAGACTGAGGTCACCACCAATTCTTCCGGTACTGCCATCACTTCCGAGCTGCCTGCCGGCACCTACATGGTGCATCAGATGACCGCTCCCGAGGGATATCTGCTTGACCAGTCCTATCAGTGGGCTAAGGTCACTGCCAACGCTGTAACTAAGGTGGAATTCGTCAACAACCGTATTTCCGGCATCGTCCTGCAGGCTCTGACTCAGGATACGCATGTTGGTATCGCAGGCGCAGTGTTCGAAATCTACCATGAGAACGGCAAGCTGGTTAAGACCGTCACAACTGACGCGACCGGCATCATCACCATCACCGACCTGACTCCCGATATCTACCTGATTAAGGAAGCCACCGTGCCCGACGGTTACACCGCTGTGACCACGAGCCAGAAGGTGACTGTGACCGTCAATGAGGCCACAACCATTACCTTCTATCACACCGCTCAGTCAGCACTGACCGTAAACCTGAAAGACGAGAATACTTCCGAGCCTTTGGCAAACGGCGTGTTCCGCGTCTACAAGGCAAACGGTGACCTGGTTGGTGAGTATACCACCAATGCTTCCGGTCAGTTCGTTATCGCCACCTTGCCCGCTGGCAAGTACACTGTGGAGCAAATCAAGGCTCCCGATGGTTATGTGCTGGACACCACGCCCAAGTATGTGACCATCAAGGATAACCAGAGCGTGACCTTGGATGTGACTAACGCCATCGTTACGGGCCTGCGCATCATCAACACCTGCGAGCAAACGGGCAAGCCAATCTATGGTAACACCTTCAAGATTACCACCTACGACGGCAAGCTGGTTGGCAACTACACCACAAATACATCCGGCATCATCAATGTGACGCTGCAGCCCGGTACTTACACCGTGTATCAGACCTACGTCACAGATGGCTATGTGCTGAACAGCCAGAGCTACAATGTCACCATCAAGGCTGGCGTTGGTTCTACGCTGGAAGTTCAGAACCAGCAGGAGTCCCGCATTATCGTCCGCGTGGTCGATAAGAACACCGGAAAGGGCATCTACAATGTCAATCTGGAAATCAAGGACTCCGGCAACAACTACATCGGCCGCTTCAAGACCGATAACAACGGCTATATCTATCTGGACGATGTCCTGACCGCTGGTCGTTATAAGGTCACCATGATTAGCGCTCCCGATGGTTATGTGCTGGATACCGTGCCCAAGACCATTGTCGTCAACGTCGGTAAGACTACCGAGCTGACTTGGAAAATCGAGGGCAAGCAGGGCCAGGTTACTATCGTGACCTATGCTGGCGAAGACTCTGCTATGATGCAGATTCGTAAGAACAGCAAGCTGCCCGGTGCTATCTACACCATCACTGATGTTTCCGGCCGTGTGGTCGGCACCATCCAGGGCGATGTCAATGGCGAGGCCCATACTGGCGCCCTGTCCATCGGCACCTACTACATCCAGCAGACGACGCCTCCCACCGGCTATCAGCTGAACACCGGCAAGCTGACAGTGAACGTGACCTCCAGCAACGATAATATCCGCGTTGAGGTCTATAACCGCGCTGCTGTCTATAACATGACGGTTTCCGCTCACGGTCAGGCTACTGCCGTGGCTGGCGGTCAGGTGAAGTATTACTTCAGCAACATCAAGAACGCATCCACCAGCAACATGAACAACTTCTACATCAGCATCAAGCTCCCGTCCGATGCGATGCGTGCAGTTCGGTTCGACACGGGTACGTTCAATTACCAAACCTACTACAACATCCAGTACAAGACCAACCTGACCGATTGGCGTACGCTGGCTCAGGGCTGCAACAGCAAGTCCAACTACAATTACGACCTGAGCACTCGCGGGTTGGGCCTGAGCAACGGCGAATACGTGACGGACGTCCGTATGGTGTTCCCGACCGTTATTTCCGGTTTCGCACAGTCCATGTCCCCGACGCTGCTGTGCCAGGTTCTGTCCACTGTTCCTACTGGCTATCAGGCTCAGCTTCGTGTTGAGGTCGGCGGCCAGGGCGCTTCCTACGGTAACTCCGTGAGTGGCGGCTGGGCGAACGGCGGTTGGAACAACGGCGGCAACGTCTCCGGTGGCTGGTACACTGGAGCTGGTTCGTTTACCACTTATATCTACGGGCAGAATATCAACTATCCTTCCCGGCTGCCGAAGACTGGCTATTAAGCCATGACAGGCAGTAGGTGAGGGGAGAGGGTGAGGCGGGGCCTCCCCGCCTCGCCCCACCCGATTCCATCACTTCAGATTTTATGGGCATCACAGACGCTGTGTGGCGCTGGGTATGCCCAGCGGCTACATCGTTTGCGATGTTCATCGAAAATCCATGTAAGGAGGTATTCGATTCAATGAACGACGAACGCAACGCAAAATTCAAATCCGTCAATAGCTTTAAGAAGAGAGTTATCTCTTTTGTGCTGACCGGCGTGATGGTTCTGAGCTTGATTCCTTCGTCCATCATTACCGCGCAGGCCGCAACGACGGATAAAGCTTCTTTGGATGACCAGATTAAAGCGAATGGTTCTACCAATATCACATTGACGCTGGACCATTTGACGAACCCTTCTATTGTCACATCAAAGAAGACCATCGCCGGTAACTATATCGGCAAATACACGGACTCCACGGGCGCAACGGGCATGGCCTATTGTATCAACCACGACAAACGTGGACCTACCGGTTGGAGAAAAGGCACCAAGATGAAGGTGACGCAGAGCTCTACCATTGATAGTAATAAGCTTCTGACAAACACCTACATGATTGGCTACAATGAGGCGAGAAATAGTACAGCATATTACAATGCCGTAATCAAGCATGTCATGAGCATCTATGGCTCCACCAATAGCTGCGTTACCAATGCATGCTCCGGCTGGGTTGACAGTATTACAAACGACGAGTGGCGTAAGGCTTCTCAGCTGGCAATCTGGATGTCCACGAAGACTGCCGGCGGCATCCCCAATATCTCTATTGAGGGACAGTTCGGTTGGGCAAACGGCGCTATGACAACGTCCGTGGATAACAAGAACGCAAAGGACTACATCTATAAGTCTGCCAATGCGTCCTCCGCATCCGCGACCCGTGCATTGAAGGCAGCTATCTGCCTGTACGCTTGGTCTTCCTACCTGACCGCAATCAACTTCTCCTTTGCCGACCGTGTTGCATCTCTGACACAGTATCCCATGCAGAAAGATTCTTTCGGGAACTTGTGGGATTCTTCTAAAAACGTGCTTGACTTTAGCAGCTTAAGAGACGATGGAAAGGGCACATTAAAAGATGCTTTTGATAGGTTCGGGGATAGAGACGTAATCTATGAAGAAGGGGAATACTACGTCATCGATTGGCAGGCAAACTCTGCAACGCTTGCTCAGGACCCCTTTAAAATCTCGGTGTCTGGAACCCCGTCCGGAACGCTGGTAAATGCTTTCCATACATCTAACATGGCTGCATTTAAGACCCGCTATGGTTTCGATGATAGTGCTTCCAATGACCCGAAGAACCCCATTAGTCATGACAGTGTTTCGGCTAAGACCAGCATCTCTATCCAAGCGGCCCACATGACTTCCGGTAGCGGCAATACTGACAAGGACTTTGGCGCGGTTCAGTGGGTCCCTCCTGGACAGACGAACAATGGTAAGGAATGCTACCCTGTTTATTTCAAGGTAATGATTCCTAAGTCTGAAGCAGAAAACACTGGTTCCATTAACATTAACGTTTCTGTGACTGCGCTGACCTATAAGACGTTCTTGGCAGAGTCCACCGTTGCAGCGGATAGTGGCAAGGCACAGGGCTTCATTACAGGCGACGTCCGTAAGAAGCTGACCTCTCAGGCTGTCGTTAACTGGGGCAAGACAGCAACTCCTCCGCCGGTTATCCCCGATGATGATGATAAGAAGTACACTGCCGTTTATGGTGTCGTTACCAAAATCAGCGACCCTGACGGAGAAGGCCTCGATGGCGCACTCTTCCGCTTTAGAAGTACGCAGACAGGCTATGACGGGACATTCGTGACGGATAGTTTCGGTACTGTCAATATGCAGTGGACGGACCCCGATTCCAACAACTACATTAAGCCCGGAACATACATGGTAACTGAGGTAAAGGCCCCCTTGGGTTATAACCTTGATGACCGTGGCCCCCAGATGATTACTCTCTACTCAGATGGTACATCTTCGGGCAACCTGGTGTTCAAAAACACGAAGCGTCCTACCATCTACGTTGAAAAGGTGGACCAGGACGGAACTCCTCTGGCTGGTGCTATCTTCTCCGTCTGGAAAGATGGCAAGTACATCGGCGATACCGAAGAGACCGGCGATAATGGTAGAGTCGAATTCAACGGCACCGACGGTAATGGCCTGGAGAACGGCTATTACGAGTTCCAGGAGAAGGTTGCTCCCAGCGGTTATATCCTGTCTAAGGAAAAGCTGGGTATCCACGTTGATGTCAATACGTTCTATCAGCACCCCACTCTGGAAGACAACAAGATTACATTCGTCAACTATCAGTATCCTCCCATTATCATTAAGAAGGTCGATGCTGAGAGTGGTACAGAGCTGAGCGGCGCTGTCTTCAAAATCATGATTGACGGTGAAGTATTCAAGGAACAGGCCATTACAGATGAAAACGGCGAAATCCGTTTCAGCTATGATGAGTATAAGGACTTCCTGAATGCCAACAAACAGGATGGAAAGACCTCTTGGACCATCTCCGTCACCGAGGTTTCCGCCCCCAACGGTTGGAACCGCGATAAGCAGACCGGCAACACCTACACGCTGACGCAGGAGTTGAAGCTGGGCGAGGCGCTGGAAGACTTCGTCTTCACTGATACTTCTTATAGAAGCGTTCAGGTGACCAAGAAGGATGCAGACACCGATTGGCCCCTGGCTGGTGCTACATTCGAACTGTCCTCTGTCACTCTGGACGAGGGCGGTACGTACAAGAAGCAGCTCACGACTGATGCCACAGGCTTCGTCATCTTTGAGGATGTCCCCAACGGCACCTATCAGCTGAAGGAAATTACCCCGCCCACAGGCTATCAGGGCAACAGCGAAGTAAAGACGATTGTCGTTACTTCCGCTGATGACCCCATCATCGAGTTCGAGTATAAGAACGAACCGAAGTCCGGTATGCGTATCATCAAGCTCGACGCTGCGACCGACCAGCCCATTAAGGGTGCAACCTTCCGCATTGAGCCGCTGCTCCCGCTGACTTCTCCCGCATTTGAGCGGACCACTGACGACAACGGCCTTATCGTCCTTGAGAATCTGGCAGAGGGCACCTACAAGGTAACGGAAGTTTCCGTGCCGGAGCCCTATGTTCTGAACCCGCAGGTCCAGACCGTTGAAATCAAGAACCAGCATGACGCTGTGCAGGTCACTTTCCGCGATAACGCAAAGGGCATGCTGTACATTCAGAAGCTGGATGGCGTAACGCAGGAACCTCTGGCTGGCGCGTACTTCGATATCCACACGGCAGGCGGTAAGCTGGTTGCTACCGTTGGTCCTACCGGCCCGAACGGCTATGTGACGTTCTCTGGTCTGGAGCCCGGCGGCAGCTATGTCGTGAAGGAAATCAAGGCCCCCGATGGCCACGTTATCGACCCGACTCCTCAGTCCTTCCAAGTCGATGCAACGGACTCCGGCAAAATCTACACACTTATCTTCAACAACATGCCTAAGGCGAATCTGTGGGTCCGCAAGTCCGATGCCAATACCGGCGTTGGTCTGCAGGGCGCAGTGTTCAAAATCGTCAAGGGCAACGGTGAAATCGTTCGCGAGAACGTGACCACCAATGAGGGCGGCTTCCTCAAGGTCAATGGACTGGAAGAGGGAACCTACCAAATTATCGAAACGAAGGCACCGGCCGGTTATGTGCTGAACAGCACTCCGAAAATCGTAACGTTGAAGTACGGTTCTACTGAGGTCGTCGAAATCGAGAACCAGAAGCCCGGCAGCCTGTCCATCCGCAAGGTCGATGCTACGACCGGCAACGCTCTGGCAGGTGCTGTGTTCCAGCTGTACTCCATCGATGATAAGCCTATTGGTGCTACGGTCACCACCGGCGCCGACGGCTACGCTCGTTGGACTGACCTGGAAGATGGCTTCTACACCGTGCAGGAAGTTTCTGCTCCCGGCGGTTATGCAAAGGACACCACCATTCGTAAGTTCGAGGTCAAGGCGTTCGAGACTACAGAATACGAGTGGAAGAACACCCAGTACGCGACAATTACCGTCGTGAAGAAGGACGCGGAGACGCTGGAGCCCCTGTCCGGTGCTACCTTCGAAATCCGCACACTGAATGGCACCGTCGTTGATACGCTGACGACCGACCTGACGGGTTCTGCTACTTCTAAGCAGCTCGACCTCGGTTGGTACACCATCGTTGAGACGAAGGCTCCCACAGGCTATATCCTGAATGCTGAGGCAAGCCAAGTCGAAGTCAAGGGCGGCACTCCCGTCGTTGTCGAAAAGACCAACACGAAGTCTAAGGGCATCACCATTCACAAGGTGGATGGCATCACCAAGGCTCCTTTGGCTGGCGCTGTGTTCGAACTGCAGACCATTGATGGCAAGCTCATCGATAAGGCCTACACCACTGATGCGGCGGGTACTGTTACCACGAACGCTGTGCAGCCCGGCCAGTATTATCTGGTCGAAACAAAGGCCCCCGAGGGATATATCCTCTCTACAGAGAAGACTCTGGTGAGCGTGGAGGCAGATAAGGCATCTTCCGTGACTATCGTGAATATGCCGAAGTCTACCATCCAAATCAACAAGACCGACTCTGTGAGCGGTGACCCCATCATGGGCGTTACCTTCCAAATCGCTCGTTACGATGGCACTATCGTTGAGAACGTGACCACCGATAAGACGGGCCACGCCTACAGCCAGGTCCTCGACCCCGGCGAGTATGTTGTGACGGAAACGAAGGCCGCATCCGGCTATACGCTCGATGCCACAGCACACAAGGCGACGGTAAAGGCAGGGGAGAACACCATCCTGAACATCACCAATGCTCCGGATACCTCTCTGACGATTACCAAAATCAGCAGTGCTGACCGTTCTCCCGTGGCGGGCGCTGTGTTCCAGGTCGAAAAGGTCTGCGGCATAGAGCCCTGCATCATCATCGGCCAGTACACCTCTGATGAATACGGCAAGGCTACGACCGAGCCTCTGACTCCCGGTATCTACCGTGTGAAGGAAATCTCGGCGCCCAACGGCTTCATCAAGGATGACGAAGTCCATGAGGTCTGCGTCAAAGCAGGTCAGTTCAACAATGTCATCATTGAGAACCAGCCTGCGGCAACCCTTATCGCCCGCAAAATTGACAGCGTGACCAACAAGCCTATCGCCGGCGCAGTGTTTAAGCTGGAGACCGCCGACCACAGCCTGATTGGTACTCTGGAAACCGATGCGAACGGTGAGGCAATCTTCACCAACCTGAAGGCAGGCCACTACATCGTGACCGAAACACAGGCACCCGCCGGTTATGAGCTCAGCAGCCCCAATAGCCAGACCATCACTGTTAAGTATGGTGTGAACAACTATTGCGACTTCATTGATGCACAGCACGGCAGCCTCGTTATCATCCTTCAGGATAAGCACACCAGCGAGTATCTGCCCGGCGGACAGTTCATCGTGACCCGCGAAAGCGACCAGAACATCGTGTTCGACTCTAAGACCGATGTGACTGGTACACTGGTCGTGGGTGACCTGAAGCCCGGCTGGTACACCGTCAAGCAGGTCTTTGCTCCTGATGATTACACCATGGTCGATGTCGAAATCAAGGTGGAAATCAAGGCAGGCCAGCAGCAGACCGTTTACTTCAAGGATGAGACCGCGAGCTTGGTCATCGAGAAAATCGACTCCAAGAACCCGCAGATGATGCTGGAAGGCGCCCGCTTCAAGGTTACTCGCGAGTCTGATGGCATTGTGATTGGTGAGTATGTGACCGGTACGGATGGTCTTGCCATGTGCAAGGGCCTCGCCGCTGGCCGCTACACCATTCAGGAAATCGTGAGCCCCGATGGTTATACCATCGACGAGCAGCCTAAGACCATCGAGGTCAAGGGCGGCACCAGCGCTCACGTGACCTTCACCAACACCGCAAAGGCCAGCATCACTGTGAATGTGGTTGATAAGAACACCCGTGCTCCCATCTCCGGCGCTATCGTCGAGGTCTGGAAGCAGAACGGCTCTCTGGTCAACACCTTCACTTCCGATGTTACTGGCGTCATCGAGACGCTGAAACTCGACCCGGGCTACTACACCATCAAGCTCATTAAGGCTCCCGATGGTTACACCGCCACCACAACCGAGACGACCATTCAGGTCGTGAATGGGGAAGAGGGCACGTACACCTTCGAACTCGTCAGCAATGGAGTGTTGAAGGTCATCAGTACCTCCAATAAGGACGTGTCTATCCCCGGCATGAAGTTCAGCATCGCGAAAATCGATGGTTCTGAGGTTGGCTCCTACGTCACCGGCACCAATGGCACCTACACCGTCCCCAGTTTGGAGCCCGGTTGGTACATCGTGACCGAGACGCAGGCTCCCGAGGGCTATACCATTGGTACGACCCAGCAGAAGGTTGAAGTAACTGCGAACGGTACGGCTACCGTGACGTTCCAGCACACCAAGACCTTTGGCCTGCAGATTCGCACGACCAACCAGCAGAACGGTACTGCCGTTGCCGGTGCGGTCTACGAAATCACCAATCTGAACGGCGCCTTCATTGGCACCTTCACCAGTGATAAGGCAGGCCTGGCTTTCGCTGAGCTGGCTCCCGGCTGGTACGTCGTAACTCCCAAGTCTGCCCCGAACGGCCTGCGCATCGCGGATAGCACACCTCGCACCATTCAGGTGCTGGGCGACCGCCTGACTGTGACCGACTTCGTCGTGACACAGCTCTCCGGTATCCGTGTCAAGGTTATCGACGGCAGCACGAATCGTGGCATCTACGGTGTCCGCGTCCTGCTGAAGAATGGCAGCATCTGCGTGAAGGAGTACACGACCAACAACGAAGGCTACATCACCCTTGACCAGGCTATCGTGTCCGGCAACTATACGCTGGAGATGATTAGCGTCCCCAGCAGCTACCGTGTGGATACCATCCCCAAGAGCATTGGCGTGCTGAATGGTGAGACTACGGAAATCACATGGAAGCTGTACAAGGACGCTGGCCAGATTCAGGTCGTCGTTACCTCCGCCGACTATAACCGCACCCGTGACCTGCCTGCCGGTTCGAACCTGCAGGGTGCTGTCTTTGAAATCATGAACGCTGACACCTATCAGACTGTTGGCCAGATGATATCCGATGCCTCTGGTGTCGCAGCATCCTCTGGCCTGCCCATCGGCCGCTACATGGTCAAGATGATTACGGCACCGGCCTACTACGCTTGCTCTGACAAGGAGATTGAGGTCCGCCTGAAAATCAACAACGATGTGGTTCGCACAGAGATGCAGTGCAAGAGCGTAACGCTCGGTGCGAAGATTTCCCAGAAGACCAACAACACCATCAAGGCCGGCAGCTCCATGCGTGTCGACATCACGGAGGCGAAGAACTCCTCTGATGTACGTTTGGATAACTTCAATATCCACATCAAGGTGCCCACTGATGCCGCTCGTATCAGCACACTGAACACCGGTACTTTCAATAGTGCTGTTTGGTACAGCATTTCCTACAAGACCAACATGCAGGATTACCGCAAGCTGGCGGGTAACCTGCTCAGCACCAGCAGATACACCTATGACCTCAGCACGAAGTCCCTTGGCCTGCAGGCAGGCGAGTATGTGACCGACATCCGTATGGAATTCGGCACAGTGCCTGCTGGGTTCGCTGCCACGAGCAAGACCGCTTACAGCCTGTACGTCCTGTCTTCCGTGTATAACGGCTACAAGATGACTTGCAGAGCGGAGCTCGGCGGCCAGTACAACACCACTATCGTGAGCACCAACCATGTCACCAGCACTTGGGGCAATGGCACAGGCACAAGCACGGGCTCGACCGGAACTTCCGGCACCGCCGCAATCTCCGGTAACTCTGGTCAGTGGACGACCAACGCCAGCACTTGGACCACAACTGTTTCCAACCCTGGGAAATATCCGTCCAAGCTGCCGACGACCGGCTATTAAGCGCAATCCATAATAGGGGAGATGGACGGAGAGCATCTGCTCTCCGTCCTCTTTTTTGCTCTCTTTAAAAATTTTTAGGTGCGAAGGGCCAAATGGGCCCGATGCGCCTTGCAAACAGTTTTCCATATATGGTAAAATCATTCCATAGACGAGACGATGTGCTCAATTTTATGAATTGTTTCTTGAAGAAGAGAAGGAGGAGTAAGCAATGGTATTCAAGAGTAAGAGACAAAATCAAATCACAGCACTGCTGGTGATGTCCGCGCTTATCGTGGCGCTGGTGCTTCCGCTGGCATCTCAGCCGAAGCCACACTTCACCGACGTTCCTACTACACACTGGGCTTATGCAAACATCGAGCGGGCCTATTCGGATGGTGTTATGGCAGGAACCGGCGGTAACGCGGCAAAATACACAGGTGTTTTCTCTCCCAGCGGTACTTTGACAGAGGCACAGTTTGTCACCATTCTGACGAGAGGATTTTTCCCCACGGAGTTCGAAGCTGCAAAGAAGTCCATTGGTTCTAATGCCAAATGGTACGCAGCGGCGGAGAAGGTGGCAGAGGATAAACATCTGCTGACCTTTGTTCAGGGCAAGATGGATAAGCCCATCACCAGATATGACATGGCAGCCATCATCGCGAATGTGATGGATGCCAAGGAATTCGCAGGTCGCCCTGACTTTAACACCGTGCAGGCTACATTTGCGAAGATTGCTGATATCAACAGTATCCCCGATTCTTACCAGACCAGTGTTGCCGCTGTGTTTGCCATGGGCATTATTACCGGCACAGATTCTAAGGGCACCTTCTCCGGTAGCTCCTACATGAACCGCGCTCAAGCAGCTGTTGTTTATGGGCGAATGAAGGATGCATTCCTGAACTATAACGGGAGCAGCACTCCCTCTACACCGACGACTCCGACCGAACCATCTACTCCCAGCACTCCGGCAGGCGGCGAGAGTAGCGTTGTCGGAACGGTCAGTTCTTCCCCGGTGACCCTTTCCTATGCTACGCACAAACCTACTGTTGACTTTTGGTCCAAACAGAGCGATACTGTGAAAAATGCAACCGACAAGGATGCGTTTAATGCTGCTGTCAATACGATGATTAACTCAGAGATAATCGCGGAGAACAGCTCCGGTACAAGAACAAACCCTAATTTTAATTATGCGGTTTTTGCGGATACAGCGAAAACAAATAAAATGAATGAAGTATCCGATGCTGCACAAGACATATATGCATATGGGGTTAAGTTCTATGATACGACAAAAGACGGATGCAGGGTGTTCAATGCATATCCTATTAAAAATGACATTAAAGAAGCTGTCGCTCCTGCAATCAATAAGCTGAACGACAACATGAGTGACAAGGAAAAAGTTAAGATTTGTGTGGACTTGGTGACATCAAGATTCAGTTATGGAGAAGGCCAAGGCGGTTTTACTTGGACATCAGGAACAACTGGCATCTGTGATGATTTTGCGAATGCGACACGAAATATTCTTGCGGTTGCAGGCATCCCATCATTCTCTGTTGCTGGCGATGTATCAAATGGAGCACATGCTTGGCTTCAGGCATATGTCGATGGAGAATGGGTAATTGTTGATGCTACTGCTGCAGAATATGGCTACGCCCAGTACATGTCCATGAGTGAACATGAGAAGCTCTATGGGTATGACCATTCCAAGAATAACACCTTACGGACACAAATCAAAAGAGCACTGGTTGAAGCAGCTGAAAGTGCTCGTTGACGTCTCAAAACGCGGAAGCATATCGACGGAGATGAACTTAAGTCCTATCCCGGGATAAATAACAACGGAACAAAGGAGCCCGGGGAGCAAATCCCTGGGCTCCTTGAATTTATGATAAAATGTGATGAAATGCAAATGAAAGAAATGACAAACAACACTATTGCATCGATAACTCAGTTAAAGAAAGAAGTATTCTTCCTTGAAAAATGGCGCTTCAAAGTGGAGTTCGACAACGGAGAGGTTCACGATGTCACCGTAACCGCTGACGTTGAGAGAGCAGAATTACCGCTTGCCTGAAAGACATGGAGTATTTGGAGCAGGCGAGAACCGAAGCAATGATAGCAGAAACCACCAACTGCGATAGCACAGACCATAATCATACCGATAGCTGAGGAGGGTCTCTCATATTTACGACTTACATAACATATGACATGATAACGGCGGCGGTCATGCTTATTCTGCTGGCATTGGCTGCTTGGTACGATATTCATGGAGCGGAAGTACCAGATGAACTTACCGTTCCTTATGCCATCTTTGGGTACTACACGGCGCTCCTTCATGAACGCTGGATTACATCCCTTTTTTGCATTGTGGTTCTTGCCGCAATACTGATAGGCGTTCGCATCCCTGCGTGGAATAAGTTCAATGCGTTCTTGTTACGCAAGGCTGGCTCAAATACCTCGGAGGGAACCGAAGAAGCAATGCTCGAAGTCAGGGCAGCCGAATTCGAGGCATCACGAGGAAAGCTGATTGATAGGACCTGTGTTGCAACAGAGCTCTTCGGAGCATTGGCACTTACCTTTGCGACCATTCTGGTGCCACATGAAATGGAGCCAATCCCGTTGATAGCACTCTTTATCTTCCTCTGCATGATGCTGGTCTTAATCAAGGCGAAGGATGCATCCAGAAGGGTAGAAGCAGAAAACTCTGTCGAGGGAATCGGTGCATTCGGCGGTGCCGACGCCATTGTGTTCATCGGCATCCTTGGCTTCTATGGACCAATTGGCTTTATCTACGGCATGGCGGTCACTATGGTCGGTGCCCTTATATGGGGACTGATTCATAAATTCGCCAACAGAAAAGCTGCGGCATTCCCGTTGTTGCCGGCCGTCCTTATAGCGGTGCCGCTGCGGATTTATATCGCGTATTCTGTGTGCCCGCAGGCAGAACAGACCTTCAATTGGGCGCTTCACAACATAAATCTGTGAATTTTTTTCGAAATCACCTCCAGAAGGGGTCAAAATGACCCGATGCGCCTTGCAGACCAGCTTTAGATGCTGGTATAATATAGCAACAATGATTGGATGAGAGAAAAAACTCATCCGTAATAAATCATCAATCCGGATGACACGGAAGAAAGGAGAGCCCTGCGTAACGCACGGCGTACAGTAATTATGAATAACAAAAAAAGAATCAACCCTAACTATCTCGGAAAGAATCCCAAGAAAAAGAAGAAAATGAAGCCGATGCGTTGCCCGTACTGCGGCGCTCCCGCAAAGATGGTGCCGGAAGCTGAAATGAACTTCAGATTCCATGAAACGAACCCGGCCAAAAGAAAGGACTTTTTCTGGGTATGCAGCAGATATCCTGAGTGCGATGTCTATATCGCAGCAGATAATCATACAAAACGGCCGATGGGAACCATGGCAAACCCGGAACTGCGACACATGCGCATGATGATTCACTATTGGCAGGTACTGCTGGTAGACAATCGCGTCTATACAAAGGGCACCTTTGCTTCTATGTTGGCTTCGATGGTCAACCAGATTGACCCGCGCCGTGTCCATGTGAGCGAGTTCACGAGATATCAGGCAGAAACCGTCCTGGATTATCTGAAGAATTTGTACGATAAGGATGCGAAGATTCATGGGCTCGTTGAAGCGCGGCCGGAATCTATGCTTTGGAAGGAAGTACACGGACTCAATACTGGGAAGAACCACAATGTCCTTTATGATACTGAAACGTATGAGGAAATCGGAGTTTCCTCCTGGAACACACCGGAGGTCGAAGAGAGCAACTTGGCTCAGAGAGCGCAGACCGTGAAGAATTTGCGGAAGTATCACCTGGATGACTGATATCCATGCGGGAAAATTATCGGAACATTTCAGGAACAAGTTGGAACATTTTTGATATTGAAATAGAATCGGAACATGGTATAATCGTATCGTGTAGTAGTGGGTAATTGGGCGACCACTCGCCACAAAATGTTCAAACCAAACAAAATATAGGACTTTAAGCCAACCTGTTTTTGTGCAGGTTGGCTTTTCTTATGCCCAAAATTATCATTTTAAATGGAGAGTGAAAACAATGCTCAAATTTTTCCGAAGCAAACTGTTCATCAGCATTATCCTGCTACTCATGGCAGGCATCCTCACATTCGCGTTCTTACCGAAGATGTATGGCAGCCAGAGCACAACGATGAACGTTGTACAGTTCATTGATGACGTTAACCTCGGCACAAAGATTTCAGAAGATATGCTGGTGACGAAAACTATTGGTCAGTATGGCGTCGACAAGTCCGTTATCACCTCTAAGGACCAAATCGTCGGCAAGTATGCAACCAGCAATATCCGTCACGATACCAACCTGTACAGCGATATGTTCACGAATAACTGGAACGAGGTCGATGGCGCCATCAACACCCTGCTCAAGGAAGGCGATAAGCTGGTTACCCTGACGTTGGCATCCGGCGCGAAGTCCGTCGGCGGCTTGGTCAATCCCGGTGATTACGTTGATGTCCTGACTCAGAAGGCAAGTGCTGTGACCTACGACGAATGGGGTGGCTCCTCTGAAAGCGATAAGGTTGAAATGGAAATGACCCCGCTGCTGACCCATGTCCGCGTCTACAAGCTGCAGAACAATGCTCTGGAAGACATTTCTGAGTTGACCCGTAAGTATCACTCCCTGCAGGAAGCCAACGATGGCAGCGAAGAGAACTTTGATTCCTCCATGGTGCCTGCTTATGTGACACTCATTGTGAACAACGAACAGGCTGTGAAGCTGGCCAATCAGGAATATGATGGCACCGTCCATCTGGTACTGTATCCTGAAATTGAAGCAACCGAGGACGCCAAGGATACAAAGGATGCCGCTACCACCACAAAGAAGGATGAGCCTGCCGCTGATACCAATACTGCGCAGGATGCGCCGCAGACACCAGCTGAAGGTGAAGATACTGCTCAGCAGGATGCCGCTGCATGAGAAAGAGGGCTTTTAAATGACACATGAAAAATATATGATTGCCGTTTGGGGCGCTCCCGGAAGCGGCAAGACGACGTTGGCTGTTAATATGGCCACAGTGCTTGCTGACTCAGGTTACATGACCTGCATTGTTTCCGGTACGGACCACGGCGAACTGCAGGCGTTCTTCGGGACGTCTATCCCTAAGGGAAAGGGTCTGTACGCTGCTATCAGTAACGGTCGCAACGTCAGAGAGTCCCTGACGCAAGCACGTCCGAACCTGTGCATTCTGGAACTGGATACAGGCGGTGACTCCTTCAACATTGCATCCATTACGCCGGACCAGGTGCAGCACATGCTGTCTGACCTGCGTGACCAGTTCAGTTATGTGGTTGTCGATTGCACGAGCCATAAGGAATCCACATTCACCGGCGTCGGTTTGGCAGAAGCTGATAAGGTCATCATTACCATCCCGCACCGCGTATCCGCCGCGACGTGGCATATTTCGAACACTCAGATGATTGATGCCGTGGCACACAAGATTATCTATGTTGACTCCAATACCCGCGAGGGCGGATGTGAAATGGAACAGCTGCTATCTTCTATGGAATTGCCGGATTGCGATTTTAAGCTGAACTGCGTGGAAGAGGCATATCACTGTGAGAATACCGGGCGTCCTATCGTTACAACCAGCGGCCGTGCTGAGAAAAAGTACAGGGCTGCCGTTCTGCGCCTCGTTAAATCAATTCTTGAAAAAGAAGGGGATAAGCGTAGAGGGGACGACGATGAAAACGAACCGCCGAAGAAGGGATTCTTTAGCTTTTTGTGTTTCTGGAAAAAACGCAAAGAGTCTGATGAAGAAGCTCAGGGAGAAGAATGACCAATTAAGGTGGGGCCAGCAACGGCCCCACCTTTTCATGTGCTCAATGTGAGTGAAAGGAAGATGCCCTTTGAGTGTGTTGGATTCCTATGACGAAATCATCGGCATGCGAATAGCCGCAAAGGTGGAAGAAGTCGGGGAAAATGTGGAATCCCTTCAAAGTCTGCTTCAGACAGAATACAAATTGCGGGACCAAATCACTGAGGAAGCAGTAAATGCCTTCGCGACTGAGTCACAGACAAAAATCACCTTTGATAATGCCTCAACAGACGTCGAGAAATATCATGGACTGGCCCGTAGAGCAGTTCGTGCCGGGGCAGACGATGATGCGAGGATGTTCATTCGAAAGATGTTGGACGTCAAAGACTCTCTGCCGAGTAAGGAAGAAGCCTATCTGGAAGCAAAGGAAATCGCTGACCAACTGAGAGAACTCGGCACAAAGGTTCATCGCGATATTAAAGCTTTGCAGCAAAAGAAAGCCGAAATACTTCGTGCGGATGGATTTGAGCCGCAAATATCGGATATCACAGGGCAGGTAACGGCAGGCAGCGAACAGGTAGACCCGGTAGAAGAGGAACTTCACCGCCTGAAGGTTGAAACCTTCGTCTATCAGAAGTAGAGCCTTGACCATTGCAAAGCACAGACCGACGTATTTGCAGAGCCGCCCACAGCGCAAAAAAGCAATTGCCTCCTCTTTGCACGGGAACATGCACGCAACTTACACACGTGCGAGTTCCCGTGCGACGTTCATAAAGTGAATCGCAGCTCTTTCTCATAAAGTGGGTATCGCCATTTAGGGGAGGCTATTCTGCGGAGTCTGGCGTACTTGCCCGTATGCCGGGCAAACAGGAAATTGCTTCATGTATGCTGTGAGGGGCTCTGCAAATACGCCGGAATTTTACCCAAAGTGTTCATAGCGATTTCACAGAAAGGGGAGTGTGAGCCTGCCCGCAGACGGGTGTGGCTTGAATATAATGCCTAATATACCTAATAAAAACAACGGCGGGTACAATCCGTTCTACGCACTGAACATGGCACGGCAGGATAAAAACGCCAGGACTGACAGTGTGGATAGCGGAAAGGTAAAAACGGAACCCACCCGCGTCTCCTATAAATCAGTCCTGGAATATGTCCAGGACAAAATTTCGACAAACGAAGGGTACAACAGAATTTTGACTGAGTCGCTGGGCAGTGATGAAGCAAAGACAAGCGACCAGCTCAAGTCTATTATCTATAGCTTACTACAGCAATCACATTTCGCATTGGATAACGCAACGGTAGACGAGTACAAGGTGCGGATTTACGAAGACATGACGGGTCTCGGTATTCTGACGCCGTACATAGAAGACCCGAATATCGAAGAAATCAACATCTTCGGTCCTGGCCCTCAGCAAATTGAAGTTGTGCTGACCGGACAAAAGGGACACATGTTGAATGAAGGCTTTCCGGATGCGGAAGCAGTCCTCAACATCGTTAAGCGGATGGTCCGTAAGGGCGGCATGGTTATCGACCAGTCGAATCCTCGCGTGGACTCCTATATGAACAACGGCACACGTATTTCCGCCATGATTCCACCGGTTGTCCGCGAGGATAAAGGCGCCGTGGCATCTATCCGTAAGCAGACAAAGGCAAATATCACAAGAGACGACCTTGTAAATGCCACGTCAGCCATGGATGAAGAGTTCGAATTTATCGAGCTCTGTACCAGAAACAAGGTATCCGGCGCCCTGGTTGGTGCAACCGGTTCCGGTAAAACCACCTTGCTGAACTACATCATGAGCGACTACGTAGAGAGCAATAAGGAAGCGGCACGTGTCTACATCATCGAGGAATCGCGTGAGTTGCAGCTACCCTCGGATGCGAAAGTTATTTATACCGCCGTTTGCGGCGATGGGAAAAACGGCACGGAAGTTACGGCACCCGACCTGTTAAAATCGGCTCTGCGTTTCCACCCGACGTTTATTTCCTGCGCGGAAATGCGTGGCGAAGAAGCCATGAACGCCATGAACGCCGCACAGACTGGCCATATCGTCTGGTCTACCTTCCATGCAGATAACTGCGTGGAAGCATATCAGCGCCTGCTGACCATGTGTAAGATGTCAGGCACGGACCTATCCGAGCATTTGCTGATGCGGAATCTGGTCAGCGCTTTCCCTATCATTATCAGCACCCAGCAATTGAAAGATGGCACCCGAAAAATCACAGGTATCTATGAGGCCGAAGGCGTGGACAATGTTTCCGTCGTCGGCCATTACATTTACAAGATGCAGATTTCCAGCTATGAATATGCTCCCGATGGAACGGTAGCTCATGTTCATGGCATCCACGCCCGGGTTGGAAACATGTCGGATGCCATGGCACAGCGTATCTTTGATAACTGTGGTCAAAAGGAACTCGTTCAGAAATTCGCCCGTCCCGGCTGGGAGCCTGAGTCACTGGCAGCCATCAGAAAAAAGCTGAGCGGCGAAGCTGATGACAATGAAGAGACAAGTAAAATCAGCCATTACATTGAATTTTAATACCATACAAAGGAGGCAAGACGTCCATGTTTTGTCCAAGATGTGGTCAACAGTTACCGGATAATGCTTCGTTCTGTTTCCAATGCGGACAGGCCATGTCTGGCGTAAATAACGCCCTCGGCGGCGGGGATGCGCAGGGGAATGTGCAGAACCAACAACAGGGGCAACCGCCAACTCAAAGAGGCCCGAACAGCATACCGGCGCAAACCCCTTGGGGCGGCATTTATCAAAACGGGGTGCTTTACCAACCGGTGTATCCCGTACCTCAGCCGGCACAGCCTCCGGCGGCTCCGCAGCAGCCGAAGAAAGAACAGGTGCCGGACCCGACCTTTTCGAAATTCATCGATAAGCCGGACCCGCCGCTGCCGTTCAGAATTCCCAAAATCATTCTTGGCTTTGTGGCGATTATGGCAGGCGTGTACCTTTTGCTGAATTGCAATGACATGGGCACCTTCCGCCTTATCGCAGGACACGCGAAAGATAACATCCCCGGTATGTCCTTACTGTTGGTCGCTTGCCTGCTCATTGTGGCGGCACTGGCCGCCATGGGCTCAAAGAAGAGCAAGGGGGCAGCAGGGTTCAGTGCTGTGTGCTACTTCTTTGCGGCGGGTGTCAGCCTGACGCGACCGGACGATTTCCGCTATTTCACCATCTACGGCATCACATGCATGGTGTTCGCTTTGGTCAGCCTTATCTCGGCAGCCGGTGGCGTCAACATCCATCTGGACGATTAGAACTAAGCGATAGGAGGTATCTCATTTGGAACAACAAATCCTATGGGCCATATTCTTCATGCTGGCTGCTATCATCCTGATTAACTCAGGACTTGATAAAGAGTACCGGATGAAGAAGATTCGGAAGGCCAGGCTGCAGGAACAGCGGGAGCAAATCCTGGGGCGCAAGACCGGCCGTATCGAAAAGTACATCACCAGCGAGCGAAATCTGGTGAACGCCACAAATACAGACAGGAAGACCTACATTGCCTTAATGGTAGCCAGCGTCTTCGGGGGCTGGCTTTTCGGAAAGCTTGTCTTCGTAGATTCTATGGTTTCTCTGTGTTTGGCAGGTGTTTGCATCATTCTGCCGCATGCGTTTCTGCTTATCAAAGGCAACAAAGACAGAAGAGCATTGGCAGAGAACCTTGAGTCTGCCATGCGCATCATCACACACGAATATATCAGCACGCTGGACATCCAGAAAGCCGTTGAGAATACGGTAGACATCATTGACCATGATAAGCCGTTCCGCGAGTTCCTCGTGGATTGCAAGTTGGTTTCGGCCAATATGGAACGTAACCTGCGCCGGCTGGAAACAAAAGAGAACAACAGATTCTTCAGTCGTTGGATTGACCAGCTTATATTGGTCCAGTCCGACCGCGCTCAAATTGTGAATCTGATGCCTATCCTCGACGACATGAACGATGCAAAAACTGCACAGCGGCAGAACGACACAAAAGTTGCAGGCGCGTGGAGAGATTACTTTACGCTGCTATTCATCATTCTGCTGTCCCCGCTGCTTATTCGCTTCATCCAGTACGAGTGGTACAGCTACCTGATTACGACATTTATAGGGCGGGGCCTCATTATTGCCATGCTGGCATGTCTGGTGTGGGCTACCGGCCGCGCTCTGAAAATCAATAAGCCTATCACTGGTTAAGGGGAAGGGGAGAACAACAGTGATTCTTGTTACATACTGCATTATCTTCTTCTGCCTGTATATCGGACTACTGTACCCGTGCTTGGCCATTCTTGGCTATGACGTATACGCAAAAAAGAGCAAGACGCTGACCACTATCATCAGATGGCGCCGCCGCTCGAAAGATATCTGGCAGAACCGTTACCTCAATAACATTCTGCAAATCGTTGCTCCGCTCATTCCGTTGTCTGAGTCTTCCGAAAAGAAGATGAATGACAACTTGAAGAGAGCGGACATTCCTTATAACGCAAAAGAATACTACGCCAAGGCGATTCTGAGTGCCTGTCTCGGCATTCTCGTTACAGTGTTTGCCACGACGCTGAATTCTACGATACTCGTCATCGGCGGCATCCTGATGACGATTTACCTGTTCTTCAAGAACTACGATGAAGTAAACGACATCTTGCAGAACAAAGCAAAACTCTTGGAAGACGAAATCCCAACGTTCGTTCGCTCGATTGAGTCTGGACTTCATACAGACAGAGATATTATCAGAGGCTTTGAGCGTTACAAGAAAATTGCATCCCCAGCGATGGCATCTGAACTCGATATTGTCATCGCCGATATGCAGGCTTCCAGCGTAGCACAAGGTCTTATGCGCTTTGATAACCGGCTGAACAGCCCGGAAATCTCCAGACTGTGCGCGGCTCTCATTGAGGTTGACCGAGGCATTGATAACTCCCTGACACTACAGTATCTGGCACAGGATATGACGACAATGCATCGGCAGATTATTCAGAGGGAACTGGATAAACGCCCTGGGCAAATGAAGAGAGCCATCCTGCCGGCCGGCATCATTCTGGTCATCATGATGTTCTATATCCTCATCGAAGCTGTTATCCGGTCCGCCGCGACCCTCTTGTAAACGCGGCATCGACACTTTGTTTCTTTATCGGGTCAGGCGCCACTGGACCTGTTAAAGGATAGTTGAGGCTGCCTGCATTTAGTCGAGGCAGCAAGGAATCTGCAGATTCTCAAGAAAGGAGGACTCATCCAATGAAGGACAAGCTGATTGCCGCCTCTACGAAGGTGGAACTGAACGCGAAAGATAAGCTGGAGCAGTTCGTCAAGGATGTCGAGGGCTCTGACACCACCGAAAAAATCGGCATGGTCGTTATCGCCGTTGTCGTCGTCGGACTGCTGGCGGTTGCTGTCAAGACAGCAATGCCTGGTTTGTTTGACCAAATCATTGCAACCGCTCAGACGAAGCTGAACGCCATCTTCAATCCCTAACCCACATCAATCGCAGATGTAGGTACGACAGTAAATTCTGTCTACGTTCACGAGCCATAACGGCTTGGACAAAGCAGGGGAAGGGAAGCCTTTCCCTTCCCCTTGCTTCTTTTTCAACTGCACGAAACTAAATCGGAAATTGGTCTATACAGGCCGCACTGAATTTGGAAATTCTGCTGGGTAAAACCCGGCTTACGATAACGATATGATGCTTCTTGAAAGCGAGCAAAACAAAAAATGGAGGTATCTCGCAATGCTTTACAAATGGAAAAAGGAATTGCGCAAATTTCATCAGGATACAGATGGCAGCGAAGTCATTGAAATGGTCTGGACGACAATGATGCTTGTCTGTTTCATCATGATTGGACTTATGCTTTTGACCTATGTGATGCAGCTGACAATAGTAAATACTGCAACCAAGAAGGTTGTGCGTGAAATTGAGGTCACTGGTCAGGCTACGCAATCAACGATGAACGCCCGTTTCAATGAAATGCTTGGAACCAGCGACCAGCTGACAGATAGAAGTGTTTCTATCTCCAACGTGTCCTATGTGGACGGAACAAATAAAATCCAGCTTAAGCGGACGTTCATGGTAACCGGAAAATGTACCTATACGGTCGACCTCGTAAATCCGGGGAATATCACAGGTTGGCAGATACCAATGCCTATCGTATCAAGAGTGTCAGGGATGTCCGAAGTCTATTGGCCAAACACGTAATAGGGAGGGATATGTGTGACACGAAACAAATGGCGCAGATACCTTTCTATCAAGAATATCAAGCATGCCATAGAAAATAAGAGCGGTAGCGAAGTCATTGAAATGGTGTACTCTACAATGGCGCTGATGATGCTTATTCTGTCAACGATGCTCATTATAGGCTACGCAATTCAAGTCAATCAGGTTTCCTATGCAGGAAAGCGTGTGGCTCGTTATATTGAGGTTGCAGGGCAAGCAGACCAAACGGACATGGACACACTGCTCAATGAGCTTCTGCCAAATAAAAACTATCTCGGAGCAACGGTTTCAGTTACAGCAGATAACTGGGAAAACGTAGCTTCCCGCAAAATCCAGCTGCGCGAGAATTTCACAGTCCATATTTCAGCTTCGTATCCGCTCACATTGGCTAATCCGGGAGACGGGTCTGCTTATACTTTTACACTGGGAATTCCCATAAACGTCTATATAACGGGGCAATCCGAAGTCTATTGGAAGTAATTGTGGGGTGAAACGAGTGAAAATAAAGCTGAAAAAGCGTCGCGGAGCTACCGTCATAACGATGCTCGGTATAGCCTTTCTTATCCTGCTGTTTGGTTTGTTCTTTTTGGAACTTCAAACCCTCTACGACTACCAATATGCCATTGAAGTAAGAGGACAGAGAGCGGTCAATGCTGTTGTCGAATATTCCATGGATGACCGGCTCCGCGCAGACGGCTATAACCTATTCAACAAAGCGATGGCAGATGGAAACTATAAGGAATTTTTGGACAATGACCTGAATGTAGACGCATCGGGCAACTGCAAAAGCAGTGCCGGAAATGTCCTGTATTCGGTGTCATACGGCACGCCGACTTATTCGGGGGGAAAAAAGGTCGGAGATTCCGTTGGATATTCGCAAATGGAAATTGACGTGACAGTATTGATGCCTTCCAGCATAGGGAAATTCTTCGGACATCCGACGTTTTCCTGGACGACGCATTTTGCATCGAATAACTTCCGCACCGATGACGATGAAAGGGCAGGGCTTGACTATGAAAGACTGGACTAAAACCATCGTTTGGGGAGGCATTTTAACCGCATGCATCATTGCTTTTATATGGGACATCACCTACAACAATGGTGCTTATACAACACGCTGTATCGACTATATTGTGAATCTCGTCAGTAACCTGGCGAAGTTTATGGACCGCTGGGCAAAGCAGCTATTTGGCAGCTATCGCTACCAATTTTAACAGCCTCTTAAACCTGCGCTCAAAACAACTCAACCCAACTTGTGGCTGAGAAAAACGAAATGAGGAATTAGATGTGTTCAAACTTAATGACATGATTCCGGCAACGCCGGAATCCTCTTCTGGAGCAACTACTTTAACCCCGGGAAAAGCGAGGGTCGTATACATCCATCCGCTGGGCCGCTTCTATGTGGTTCGATTTGAGTTCCCCAATGGCAATTATTGCGAGAGTCGCTGGTTCACACCCTACGAATACGAAGAAGGAGCCGATATGGGGCTGTTCCAAAGAACTCGGCGTCCGAGTGATTCCTTCCGCCCGAAGGGCTTCGTTATGGGCCCGCTGGACCAAGACGGCTACCCGATGCAGAAGGAATTGGATGAATTCGACCCTGCCATGATTTGAGCATGCGAACTTTCTTTGTCGTCTGCTTCTATGTTCTGGGGTTCTTCCTTGGAGGACTCGTAGGAAGAAGGGTATTCAGCAGCATTGTCCACAGGGTGAAAGGGAAGCACGAGGATAACAGGCACGAATGCTGTGGCATCTGTGGGCATCCGCTTACCCGGGTGGACATGTTCCCCGTACTTGGGTTTCTCATGAGGAAGGGGCGCTGCCGCTATTGCGGCGCCCCTATTCCCGGGGACTCCCTGGTGTCAGAAGTTATCTTTGGCATGGCAGGAATTGTTGTAGTGCAAGGTATCACAGCAGCGGCAATTCCGACTTTGTATCGTGCAACTCTTTTCCTGATTGGTGCCGGCAGTATTGCGGGATACATAGCGATTTTAGTCAGCAAAGAAAAGTATCGAGCAAAGCACAAATAGGAAAGCATCGCTCAGTTCTGAGGATTTTACTCGAAAACGAATATGTCCATGCTTTCGAATTGGTTCCTCAGAACTGACCGGACATTAAAGAAGGGAGGACAGGTTTTGATGATGGAAATAGTCGGTGACGACAAAGAGGTAGCGTTCAAATGTATGGCCACGAATTGTCACTGCCACATAAGCTCGGTCGTGATGAAGGTAAATGGCAAAGAACTGCTGGTCGAAAGCACCTGTACGGCAGGACACATCAATATCTTCAGGTACAAAGAGGAAGGACGCGAGAAGCCTCTGCCGAAGAACATCAATATGACGATTCGGACAAAGGTATCCGGCGTGACGTTCAAAAATGCAGACGGCGTTTCACGGCAGGAGCTACTTAAACGCCTACGCCCGGGTGATGAACTCGAAATCATCAAAGGCACGCTGGACAACCAGCAGGTCTATCAGGTGCGGCACGCCATCGGGGTTATCGGTACGCTGAAAAGTGATACCATCCGCAGCATTGATACCGAGAATGGGAAGAAAGAACTCTACGCAAAGGTAGTTCAAATCACGGGCGGCAAGGGAGAGAAATCCACCTTTGGCTGCAACATCGAGCTCTTTACCAGACCGGCCAAGAGCCTTGTGTATATGGACCCTGACGGGAAGAACATCTACCATAAGAACCCGCACTGCTCAGGGATGCAGGACGCAACAGCAGTTACGCTGGAATACGCCAAAGAGGAACTCAGAGCAAGACCGTGTAAGAAATGCGCCGGCGATGCAGCCGGTGCATCAAATAATTGACGAGATAAAGGAGACGAAGAACAATGCCTTCCATCAGACAAAATCCTGAACAGCAGAAAGCGCTGGAAGATATCACTACTGCGCTGGCAGAACTGAAAAGCATGAACATTCTGTCCGACGGGGAATGGGCAAACAGCGTGACACTGTCCTTCAGCAACGGCGGCACAGGGCGTGGGAGCACGCTGAAAGTTCAAATTGACGCCAACGCCAAAGAGGACGAAAAGGACATCGCAGCTATTCTGAGGGTCCTGCAAGGCAGACGTGCCCGCATCGCAAAGGATGCCCTGGCACGCGCAGAGAAATTCGACATCAGGCTGGATGAAGAGGAAGAAGCTACCCTGCGTGGTGAACTGCCCCAGAAAAAGAGCCGTAAGAAGAATGCTTCGGAAGCACCGGATGCCACTGCAGTAGCTTCTGAGCAGACAAATACCAATGAAGAAACCACCGAACAGAGCCCTGCTGGATTCACCGGCGTCGGGGAGAATGCAACGCAGGAAGAAGTTCCTCAGAATGGACCCGTACAGGCGCCGGCTGCTCAGGCAGAGGCGTTTGACGCGGATGCGTTTGCCTCCGATGATGACCATGCAGCCTCTGAGGGAGACGAGGATGCAGAACTCGAAAAAGCTCTCGGCCAGTTCGGCAGCATCTGAGGTGTGAATTATGGATACTCTCACATCGGTTGACCCGACAACCGCAGCAACGGCTATTGGGACAACGATTCAGATTCTCATTCTGAATAACTGGTCTTTTGTCGTAGCTGCGCTTGTTGCGGTGGCAGCCATCAAGCTGTTCAAAGCAGGTGTTCAACTGGTACTTACCATCATCGTTGCTGGAATTGCACTCTCAGTTCTGACAAACATGGGACTAATTCCGCCCATCAATGAAATCCTCGCACAACTGGGCAGCATCGGGAAGTAAACCGACGGAACTATTGCGAAACTGTATGCGTACATGCGTGTGTGCGGTGGCTGAAAGAGGACAGCCAGAAGAAGGGACAGGCCATTTTTCAAAAATTTCTCGACAGAAGCCCAAAATGACCCGATGCGCCTTGCACGCATTATTCCAGATATGGTATAATCTGCTCGTAAGGTGGACAACAGATAGAAAATCTTGAACAAATGGGCTTCGAGGAATAGTGCAAACGAAGCAAATTTCAAGAAATCTACTCACTTTTGCAGACGATTATATGCAAAAAAAATCTTATAGAGAGGTGTAGAAAGTATGAAGAATAAAAAGAAAGTCATTTCCATGCTGCTGGGCATGGCACTGACTGTGGCTGTACTGGGTGGTATCTTTGCTGCTCCCCGGTTCACGGATGTACCTGCCAACCATTGGGCCGCAGCGTCCATCAGCAAGATGGCACAGGGCGGATTGATTGCTGGCTATGGCAACAACAAGTTTGGCCCCAACGATAAGTTTAACATCGACCAGATGGCGACCATTATCGCACGCGCCAAGGGTCAGCCTACCACTGCGCAGGGCGGTTATTGGGCATACAGTGCAGTCGATTACTGCGTGAATGAGCTCAAGTGCCTGCCTTCTCAGGGAGCCATCTCCGCCGCCAACTACAGCAAGGTGTGCAGCCGCGAGCTGGCTTACTACATGCTGGTGACAGGTTTGGGCAAGGGCCCCGATGGCGATGCCTTGAACGCTCCTTGGGTCACCGCCGCGAGCATCCCCGACTATGCTGATATCGACGGTACTTATCAGAGTGCTGTTGTCACGGCATATCAGCTCGGTCTGACCGTTGGTACTGACTCCAAGATGACCTTTGCTCCCAAGGCAAATCTGAACCGCGCTCAGGCTGCTACCATGTTCGTTCGTGCCGGCTGGACCAAGGCTGCCACTATCGCAACTGAAGTTACCACAGGACTGACGAATGATGAGCTTTTTGGTAAAATCAAGGAAATGGGCGTTTGGACCGAAGGTAAGGATGAAATGGGACTGCCCATCCTGACAGCAAAAGACTCTAAGTATGGCGGCATTACAGTTGTAAACGATGGCACCTGCTTGGAGATTACTATGCCTGAGTGGAATGATTCGGCATGGGGAACCATTGGTTCTGCTGGCCTGTATGATAGCAAGACTGGTAAGATGCTGTATTCTACCGGTTTTGGCTACGATGCCCGTATGTTGGTAAAGCAGATTATCCAGATGGCCTATCCCAATGCAAAAGATGCTGCAGTTGCCGGTTATAAGAGCGCATTCATGCAGGAAGTTTGGCAGTCCAGCAACTCCTATCCTGCATTCTTTGACTGGATTGATGGACGAGCTTTCCTGGCTGGATACAGCCAGGCATCTCACCAGTTCGCTGTGTCTATTTATGAACTCAACGATAAGGTGTCCTATAACCAGTTTAAGTCTACTGGCGTGACTTCTACAAAGTCTCAGTATGCCACAAAAACGGGTAGCTGGGACAATGCAACGAAGGCATATGAATTGACCAAGTGGTAATTTAACCAATTCAACAACTGTCCAATATAAGGCAGGTAGTGAAGGGAAAGAAGCCCTTTGCTACCTGCCTCTTTATATCATTGCGAGATGCAGAAAGGAAACGAAATGAAAAACATATCAGACACTGTCAAGCAGATGTGTCATCGCTTTACATGCCTCTTTTTAGCTATGGTCACAGTCTTGACACTCTGCCCGGTGACGGCCTTTGCTGCCACAACTTCTTCGGGGGATGGAAGTCAAGACACATCCAACCGCAGCCTTGGGTATCTGAACTTTGAAGCGACCATAACCAACGGAGACGGGAAGACGCAGCCGGAAAAGAAGACCGGAAGTTTCTTCGCGGTTATTATGGTGGACCAGAATGAAAAAATCATTCAGAGCGAAAGTGCAAAGAGCATTACGTTCAACGCCAGCTATAATAGCGCAGAAACAGGAACCCCATCGAAAGACTATGAAGTAAGAATTCTGTACACAACGCAGGAGTCGAAAAAAGATAACCCTACAGGAAAACTGGGGGCCGGCATTGGCTCTGCGACAGGGAAACTTAATATAAACCAGGAAGCAGCAGAAACCGTCTACTATGTTACGGCTCTGGTGGTTCACTCACAGACGGGTGAGATTGTAAAACGCACCATGATAAGCGTGACGACTCAGCGCCTGCATAAGCGTTTGAGCGACATCTATTACTCCCGTGTGGGTATGCAGGTTCGCGTCATCGACGATATCCCGTTTGGGCAGTATGACTATAGCGCAAACCAGGCGACTAAGGTCAAGAATACAACAGGTGTAGCTAAGACGTCCTCTGGTACTTATACCGGCATCGACGGAAATTCTTACGAGAATGCTTATTGCGATATCCGCCTTTCTAACGAAGGTACGGGAGCATCTGTTGTTGCAGCAAATACCGATGATATCCAGAACGTCATCAAGAAGATGGTCAAGGGAACCCTCATGCAGAACGGCGCCTCCAACAGCTTCAACGCAGCCAAGGGTTATTTCGAGGCCAAGGGCCCCGCTTATGTCCAGTGCCACGGTGTAAAGGATAAAGGAGAGCCCGTCTACAACCTGCAGTATTATCATGCCACTGATACGAGCGGCATCAACAGCTACGCAGGATGGGGTCAAAACACCAAAATCAAGGACTGGGAAGGTAACCTGCGTTACCTGTCTCTGGTCATTCCTCTGTCTATGACTGGCGTAGTGACCGTCAACTACTATGACGAGGATAACCCGACCAAGAAGATTCGCGAGTCCTACACTACCACCACAAAGGAATTCCAGAAGGCTATCTCCGATAAGAACTCTATGGAAACCTTCATCATGGAAACCAGTGCTGCTTTCACTAACCAGTATATCGAAGCTATGGGCGGCTGGCACGTTGTGCTGAGCAATGAAAACGTGCTGCAGGACTACAATTCCTATCGGCAGGCCATTTCCGCGACGCCTCTCTACAACAAGGATACCAAGACGTGGACCATGCAGTCCTCTGACGCTACGGCGAAAATCAAGGAAATCATGGGTATCCGCAATAACACCCTGTCCAGCATCGTTGCAAACTCTCTGACGGCTCCTTACGTTCAGACGCTTATCGTTACAGCCCCCGAAATCAAGGGCTATACCTTCGACTTTGGCTACGGTAACGATGCCTTGACAGCTATGTCTTACGGCAGCCTGATGTTCAGTGTGGATTCGAAGAGCGCCACCGTTATGATGACTGCAGACTATCCGTCCGCTGTCGTCAACCTTTATTACAAGGGCGTCGGTGACACGACCTATACGGTCAAGGTTCGTAAGAACGGTGAAATCGATGAGTCCTACACCAAGAAGTACGATGCTTCTGTCGGTGACCGCATTGAAAAGGAAGACGTCGATACCAGCTATATCCCGAAGGACTGGACTATCAAGGATATCGAGAATGTGCCTCTGGATGTTGTGAAGGACCCTGAGAAGAATCTTATCATCATCGACTGCGATGCTCCTGACTATATCTACACCGTCATGTACTACTTGGACGGTGTTTTCAAAGAGAAGGAAACCATCTCTGCGGACAAGGGCTCAGTCATTAAAAACCCTGCAATAAAGGGTTACCCTGGGTATAAACTTGACCACATCGATGGAACACCTCTTACCATCGTAGATAGCAAGGGCATCATCCGCGTCTACTACAAGAAAGATAGCATCACCGCTGCGGCATCTCTGAATGCACAGCTGTTCAAAGACGAGTATCGTACGCAGATTACCAAGTCCAAATCCGGCTACGGCGTGTACGGACTGTTTTATGTTGATGTATCGAAGTATGTCGATGCAAAGTCGTATCCTGCATGGACCGTCAACGGCGGATGCAGCCCTTCTGCGCAGAACAAGACGGTTAACACGTACAAGGACATCAATGTAACAGCTACGGCTACCTGGTATGAAGGGCTGCCTATCGACCCCAACAACACTAAGGGCAATAAGACGGGGCACAAGGTAACGGTCAATCTGGTAAAGGACACTACTCGCAGCACGGAGAAAATTTGGGTATTCCGTTTCCCGCAGAATCGCCAGAGCGCCATGAAATACGCAAAAGCGTACATTCCTATTGGATGGAAGAATAACACCAACTGGACAGTATCCTTTACGGCAAAAATGACAGCGCAGGAATACCACTGGACGACAACATCCGCAAGCACAAGCTGTTCGGGACATGTCTCACTTTTCGGAGTATGGTTCCATACCTACACGATTCATCCCTTGAAGGAATGGTATGAAGATTACAGCAAGACATTTACCGGCAGTGCTTCTATCGCTGTAAACGGAAGCATGTACGAGGACGACTTCACTGGAGGCAAGAATTAACCAGTAACTTGGGAGAAAATCCGGAAGAACGAAAGAGACGGGCAGGTGCATTCGATTGCACCTGCCCGCTTTTTTCGTACCTTTCAGGGCTATTGAGGATGGCTGCAGGGGGACATGAGACTGCCACATGACGCACCTCCGTGAACTACTTGCATTGTCAGATGTTTTTCGCATAATATAGCCGTAAAGCCTCTCTTACATCTTCCCACAAAGGCGGCACCTAAATGGTGCCGCCTTTTCTTTTCCAAACAGAAAAATAAATTGACAAGCCTGCTTGAGTCAGATATACTATTACTGTAAATGTCTCTCATTGTTCCTCGTCCGAGGAAAAGTTTCTATCCCAAAGTCTGTATAGACTGAGGTCGTTTCTAAATCAAAAGATTCTATGCGTCTATCCGTTTAATAAAATGGGTGGGCGTATTTTTATATATTCCAAACGAAAATTTTTGGTAAAGGAGAGTAATTAAAATGACAGAAAGCACCAGAAAAGAAGCATTCGTACATCTGCACTGCCATACCGAGTACAGTTTGCTGGACGGACACGGCCGCATCAAGCACCTTGTCCAGAAGGCAAAAGACTTGGGACAGCCTGCACTGGCCATCACTGACCACGGGTACATGTATGGCATCGTTCAGTTCTACGATGCCTGCAAAGCCGCCGGCATCAAGCCGATTCTCGGCGTTGAACTGTATACGGCAGCAGACATCCACGAGAAAAAGGACCGCAAAGCAGGGCACATTATCCTGCTCGCGAAGAACAACCAGGGATATCAGAACCTCGTCAAAATCGAAAGCATCGCTGCTGTCGATGGGTTCTACTATCGTCCCAGAACTGACCTGAACATCCTGCGGAAGTATCACGAAGGCATCATCTGCCTGAGTGCCTGTATCCAGGGCGATGTTCCGCAGCTGCTTCTGGCAGGGAAGAAGGAAGAAGCCTATGCTCTGGCGGCCGAGTACAAGAGCATCTTTGGCGAGGACTACTACATCGAGCTTCAGTATCATGGTCTTGAAGACCAGAAGAAGCTTCTGTATCCTTTGCTGGATATGGCCAACGCGCTGGACATTCAGGTTGTAGCGACCAACGATGTCCATTACGTTGAGAAGCAGGATGCCTTCGCCCAGCGCACGCTGATGTGCATGGGCATGAAGAAGACTGTGGATGACAAGGATGCGCTCGGCTACGGCAATCCGCCGCAGTGGTACTTCAAGAGCAAGGCTGAAATGAGAGAAATCTTTGACAGCTTTGCGCCGACAGCAGTCAGCAACACCATGGTGATTGCTGATAAATGCAACGTAGAACTCAAGCATGGTGAGTATCATCTGCCGAAGTTCCCGCTGCCGGCAAGCATCAAGGACAACGCTACCTATCTCAGATTGCTGTGCGAGAACGGACTCTACACCCGCTACCGTAAGGATGCAGAAGCACATCGCGAGCGTCTGGAATACGAGTTGCAGACCATCGAAAAGATGGGCTTCGTGGACTACTTCCTGATTGTGGCTGATATTATCAGCTATGCGAAGAACAACCATATCCCTGTCGGCCCAGGACGTGGCAGTTCCGCCGGTTCTATGGTGGCGTACTGCCTGGAAATCACGGACATTGAGCCGACGAAATTCGGCTTGCTGTTCGAGCGTTTCCTCAATCCGGAACGAGTGACGATGCCCGACGTGGACATCGACATTTCCCCGGAAGGCAGAGAACTGGTCATCCAGCACATCATCGAGAAATACGGCGAAGACCATATCGCCCGCATCATTACCTACAGCAGCTTGGCTGCCAAAGGTGCTATCCGCGATGTTGGTAAGGCACTGGGCATGGATGATTCCATCATCCTGCGGATTGGAAAGTACATTCCGTCCGGCCCTGACGTGACCATCGCCAGCATTCTCAACAGCAACAGGGAAATGAAGAAGGAATATGACGAAAACGCTGACATACGCAAGCTGCTGGATATCAGTATGAGCGTCGAAGGCCTTATTCGCCATACCAGCACCCACGCTGCCGGCGTTATCATTGCACCGGAAGCGATGACGAACTTAATTCCCATCCAGAAGGATAAGAACGGCACCATCATTTCTCAGTTCGAAATGGGTTCTGTAGAAGCAGTTGGTATGCTGAAGGTGGACCTGCTGGGGCTGAAAACGCTGGATGTTCTGAATGCCGCTGAAAAGGCTGTCAATGAGGCGAAGCAAATGGGGGAGCGTAAACTCAACCTTGCGCGTCTTAAGATGGCTGATAAATCGGTGTACGAGATGCTGTCCAAGGGACAGACGACCGGTGTGTTCCAGCTGGAATCTTCCGGAATGCGGGATGTGCTGCGCAAGCTGAAGCCGACGTGCATCGAAGACCTCATCGCAGCTATTTCCTTGTACCGTCCCGGCCCGATGGACTCCATTCCTAAGTTCATCCAGAATAAGCACAAGCCGGAAACCATTACCTACGCTGTGCCAGAACTGGAGCCTATCCTGAAGGACACCTATGGGTGTATCGTCTATCAGGAACAGGTCATGCAAATCGTACGGACGCTGGCAGGCTATTCTTTCGGCCGTGCCGATTTGGTCCGCCGCGCTATGTCAAAGAAGAAGCATGACGTGATGGAACGGGAGCATGAGGTGTTCCTGAACGGCAGTGTCCGTGAAGATGGTACTGTTGAAGTGGAAGGCTGCATTCGCCGTGGTATCCCCGCTGCAGTCGCAGAAAAGATTTGGTCCGAAATGGCCAGCTTTGCATCCTATGCCTTCAACAAGAGCCACGCAGCAAGTTATGCTGTTGTGGCATACCGCACCGCATTCATGCGTTGCCATTACCCCAAAGAGTTCCTTGCGGCACTCATGACCAACGAAATTGACGGTACGAAGGAAAAGATGGTCACACTGTTCGCTGATTGCGACGTGCAGGGCATCAAACTTCTGCCGCCGGACATCAACCGCAGCCAGACGGGGTTCTCCGTGGAAGGAGACAACATCCGCTTCGGGCTCCTTGCCATCAAGGATACCGGACGTGTGGTGCTGTCTGAGCTCATTATGGAGCGCAACACCAATGGCCCGTTCAAAGACCTACAGGACCTCGTTGAGAGAACTGTGATGTCTGCGAATAAGAGCACGCTGGAAGCCCTCATCAAGTCTGGTGCTCTGGATTGCTTCCCCCATAGCAGGGAAGCGATGCTGGCAGTTCTGCCGACGATGCTGAAAGCGGCGTCGAAAGCACGGAAGGCATATTCTGAGAACCAGATGACGCTGGATGAGTCCTTCTTTTCCGGTGAAAAGGCTGACCAGGAGAAATTCCATTTTGAGGCGGTAGAGTATCCCACCGATGTTCCGCAGCTTTCCACTCTGGAAAGACTCAAGATGGAACAGGAGGCGACGGGTATGTTTATTTCCGGGCATCCGATGGATTCCTATAAGGACGAAGTCTCTCGGAAAACGACCCACACCCTCTGCCAGGTGGCTATCCACGATGAGGATTCGCTCGTCCAGACGCTTGACATCAAGGACGATACTTCCGTTCGTGTGGCAGGCGTTATTACACGGGTGAAGAAGCTCACCACGAAGAAGAAACAGCAAATGGCGTTCATTACCATCGAAGACCAGACCGACAAGCTGGATGTGACTATCTTCCCGAAAGCGTACGATTCCTACGGTTCGAAGCTGGCGGAAGGATTGGCCATTCTGGTTTATGGTCGAATCCAGAACGCTGAAAATGAACGGAAGGTTGTCGCGGACAGCATCAGCTTCCTCGATAAAACCGTGCTGGAAGAAAAGAGCGCCGAAGGACAGAAGTAATTTTCCCAAACAACAAGGCCCAGGTATCCGTAATGGATATCTGGGCCTTTGTTTTGCTTTCAGGGAAGTCAAAGGAATACCGCGCCATCACACCATTTTTTCATGGCGTTGTAGAGCAGCTGGCACATAGCCTCCGGCGGAACATCCTGCCAGATGGCCGATTTATACAGTCTGAGCCCGTAGGTTGTCTTGCCCTCAGAATAGGCGAGGATACCGACATGCGACGGGATGAGTGGCTTAATCTTAGGGGCAAGCTCTGCGGGTACGCAGTAGTAGTTTTCGTTTCCATGGAAGTTATGTCCGTTGTCACTTTTGAAGTCGGAAAGCGTGATTTTGACTTCATAGCAGGTAGCCATCATACCAACCGTGTACTCATGATGGCGGTAGATGCAGCCATGACACCTCTTAGCATCCGGGGTAGTCGAGCCATCCCGAAAGCACTGACCAAGAGGACCGCTCTTTTCAGCCTGCAGCAGCCTGTCTGCGTCAAATTTCGATGGGTTGAGGAAGGGGCAAGTATATTCCTCAGAGGCATAGTAATCCTCAAAACGAATAGAATCGACAATACCGGTTGGCGTCCAAACTTCGTCAGCCCAGCGAATCGTCCGCATCTGACTCTTGATTTTCGGGGAATAACGGTGCGTAAGCTCTTTAATTCTCTTGGTCAGGTCTGTTTCCATGGGTATCTCTCCTTGCTGCAGGCGGGCCACAATAGCCTCTGGTAATTCCATTATACAGCGAAAGAAAGGCAGTGCGCAACCAGCATAGGACCATCGTGGCATATGCAGAAGGGAACTTTTGCCGCCCGCGCCCAATATGCCAGACATTGTCTGGTATATTGGGACAGTGACGGAATTCAAAATGTTGTGCTATTTTTGCGCACAAGACAGCAAAACTTGCACTATTATTCCATATGTGGTATAATTTAAACATATATTGGATGAAATTCGCAGGATGTGAGTATATGGCAGAAAAGAAAAAGCCAACAGCAAGTCAGCGCCTTTTACAAAAGCTGATGCCAGCGTACAAAGAAATTACCTTGAAGGAAGAGCAGGTAGAGTGCATCAACGCTATCATGGCTGAACCGAAGGGGACGAGGATGCTGGTTGTCATGGCTACCGGGCTCGGTAAGACAGCCACATTTACTCACATTCCGAGAAAAGGGAAGGTCTTAATCGTTGCGGCGGGAAAGGAAGTCGTCCTGAACCCGCTGGCATATTATAAATGCGAAGTCGGCATTGAAATGGGCGGCTTCCACGCAAAGAAAGACTTCCCTGATGCGGAAGTTATCTGCGCGTCGGCGCCGTCTATGGCAAAGCGCCTGAACGAATATGACCCCAAGGAATTTGAAACTATCATCATCGATGAGGCTCATCATTCCACGGCAAAAACCTATCGAGAAATCATTGATTACTTTGAGCCGGACCGACTTATTGGCTTTACAGCTACACCTAAGCGCACAGACGGTGTAGGACTGAACCAGGTCTATAGTAAAATCGTCTTTAACCGCGACCTCAAATGGGCCATTAAAGAGGGCAAGCTGAGTGATATTTACGGCCGCACCGTTAAAATCGATGTAGACCTGAGAAACGTACGCAAAGTTGGAAGCCCGAACGGGGATGTGGACTATAACTCCGCTGACTTGGCTCGCGCCATGTCAAAATCCGCACCCTTCATCGTGGATATCTATAACCAATACGCCTTTGGGCCAACCCTAATCTTCGTGGCATCTGTGGCTATAGCGCATGAGGTTGAGAAGCTGATTGCAGGTGCCGTTTCAATCACAGGCGAAATGGACGAAACGTCACGAAACACAATTTTGGAAGAATTCCGAGCAGGGAAAGTGCCATGTATCGTAAGCGTCGGCGTTTTGAAAGAGGGCGTTGACCTGCCGAACGTCCTTTCCGTCATTGTGGCACGGCCTACGCTCAGTTCTATCCTGTACGCCCAAATGGTGGGCCGTGGCACCCGTTTATTCCCGGGGAAGGCATACCTCAACCTTATCAATGTCGAAGGTATCATTGGCAAGGGCGTGCAGCTTTGCTGCCCAGCGACCTTGATGGGCATTGACCTGCGTACGGTGCCTGCAGCGGACCAGAACAAGTTCGACAATGTGAAGGCGTCCGACATGGAACGCATCGCCAACGACATCATGGACACCCCGGAAAGCTGGGCAACGAATGCGGAAGCGGTGGAACTGTGGGCGGATACTTCCGGCTATGACCTGCACGATGTGGCATGGTTCCTCTACCCGGACGGGCACCTGGAACTGACGTTCCCGGATAAAAGCCGGAAGGTACTCCGTATGACCATCCCGGCGCCGGATATGCTGGGGCGTACCGTTATTGGTTATACCAGAATGCCGGTACAAATGGCGTTGGACAGAGCGCGAGACCGTCTGGACCGCTATTATGAAGGCACCGCTCGACTCTGGGACATTCAAGCGATGAAGAAGTCGTGGGGTATGCGTCCTATTACGCAGAAGCAGGAATATCGCATCCACAACATGTATCCTGACGTCGATACAACGGGCATGACGAGCATCCAAGCGTCCCGCATTATTTCGCGCATGGAAGCAGCAGAATCCGGCGAAGACGACAACATAAAGGAAATCTACTTTGTTCCGCCGAACAAGCGCCCGAAGAAATTCTTCAGCTGCGAAATGATAGAGGTCGCCGATGAAGAATCCAGAATGGTCTATGACTTCAATCCAGGCGACGAGTACATTGTGGCACCGCTGGAAAAGGATTTCCGCAAGGTCTATCTGGATTGGATAGAAAAGAGCGTCCTGGCAACATACAAGAAAGAGGGGAATAACCTCGACACGACCATTGACCGTATCAATAGGCGCTCCAAAATTACGTTTGCCAAAGTGTTCCTCAAAGTCCATAAGGAATATCGTTACATCTATGCGCTCGGGAAGTCTCCCATATCGAGAAAAGACCTCGCCACATGGATGGCGAAGGAAGCGGATGTCGCTATTCCGCGCATCATTAAGGCGAGAATTGTAGAACCGACAACATCATCATTCATGAAGGTTCGGCCAAACGTCAACGAGCCGCCATACAACAGGCTTAAATTTGATTATCCGGAATCGGCGGAAGTCGCTTCAGGAAAGCGAATCTCCATGTCTGCAGAAACGAAGGCAATCAAGCAGAAGCAAATGGAGCAGTGGGCGGAGAAAAAGAGGCGGGAGCTAAAAGAAACATCATCAGAATAGTTGCTATACATTGTCGCTCCCTACAGGGGTGCGTGAGTTGAAGTGTCCCCCTGCCACACCAATCCGGTTGGTACTTTCGGTCGCACCAATCGCGGGTGCGTGAGTTGAAGCGGCACGCGCCACACTGCCTTTGGACTGCGCCAACGTCACCCCGTAAAGGGGTGCGTGAGTTGAAAATGAGAAAAAGGATGCTACACAACGTAGCATCCTTTTTCTATTCGCTATTTCAGTTTTTAAGGGTTTTCAGTCGGAACAGAAACTCTATGGAACTGCCGCAGCTGCTCGTCTGTGAGTTCCGGGCAATCTGTGTCAGAAATTGCAGGACGAGTCTCCAAAGCGGTCAACAACTCTACTTGTGCAGGAGTCAAAGGCTGCTCTGGTGAAATTTTTTTGCGAACAATCATGTCGAATCACCTATCCCTTCTCGTATAGTATACACCAATGCACGAGGCAAGACAATACAAACGGGGGCTTCCGTTCCGTACGGACAGAAAAGCATCTTGTGGAAGAAGTAAAGTCTTACCAGAAGCAGTTTTTCCGCCCAAATGGTTTGCAATAGACTTCCATATGTGGTATGATTTTGTCACTTATTGGACGAAAGTGGTGAAATCATGGCTATGTGGATACCGTGGGCAGCCTGCGTTATTATCGGCGCAGCACTGGGGTACGGAGCATATACGGACGCAAAGACTCGGACTATTCCCAACATTGTGCCTCTTGTCGTTTTGGCGGCAGGTTTTTTCACAGCAGGCAGCCTTGTCGGGAAACTGGTGACTCTGAGCATTTTCGTGGTAGTCTTTGCTTTGATATCCCATATGACGAAAATACGGTCCGGCGGTGGGGATGTAAAGCTCTATATGGCAATAGCGTTCTCTTTGGGAGCATTCTCTTTGGTCGTTATATTGGTTCTTACGATGCTCTTACTGAAGGTAGCAGATAAGGTAAAAGGAAAGAAGAGAGAAAAGGGAGAACGGTTCCCTCTGTGTACTTATGTGTTCCCTGCGTATTTGATTTATTTCTTTGGGTATATGGTGTCGGCAGCCATTATAGCAGGCCGATGAAGGAGGGAAATCTTTATGGGTTATCTGAGTGATTTGATGAGAGGTAAACGGCAGCCAAAGGGCGAGGCAACGAGGGAAGAATTGCAGAGCCATCACTGCTATACAACAGACCTTCTGTCGGATGGCTTTATCAGCCCTCTGGTGCTCCCGAATGACCGTCTGAGGGAATTGCAGGAAGATATGTCCATTGAGCAGATGGCGGATATCTGCCATATTCCAACGAGAGAAATGATGATACTGATGGACCATGACTACTTGGAGCCTACAGCCCGTCAGCTGGTTTCTATCTCTCGGGCTTTTGGCGTTTCTATCATCTGGCTGCTGGGCTACCACACGGCCCGTGAAACATATAGCATGAGCAACGAACTTGCTATGCTCTCACTTATCGGGAAGCGCAATGCAGTCGAAGAAACACAGTACAGGGACCGAAAGGGTGGCGCCATTGAAGAATTCTTTGTAAACCACCTTGCGAAGCGCATCCAGAAGTGGAACCTCCAGATATCGAACCTCGCGGCGCGGCACACGGCTATGGAGCATCTGCCCCTGACAAATGAGGAGCTCTATCAGATAACAGGACAGCCTGTTTTCATGGAAATGAGCAATGAAGAAGTGGCATGGGGCCTTGTCCGGAAAGACGATATTGTAACCGCTTCCGGCACCTACGATATTCTCAATAACGGGGACCAATTCAAGGCATATCTGACACCAGATACAGCCATATCAATCACCTGATATATACGAGATTATCGCCCAGAACTGAGTCGATGTTGAAAAATTCAATTCGTCAGTTCTGGGCGATTTTTGTACCTAAAATTGCGCAAATTTCGATAAAAATATAACGTTTTTGTACCGATGCGCCTTGCAGGGGTTGTTCTGAATATGGTATAATCTTCACATAGGATGGATGAAAAATCCGAAATCTACAGAAGGGGAGAGTAATCATGTTAGAGCTGCAAATTGGCTTAAATAGCGAGAAACGATATGCCCGCCTGATGCGCGAAATGAAAGAAGCAGCTGAGCTTGGCGGCGACATTTTCCTGCTGGTGCCTGACCAGTCTACTTATACGCATACCAAAAAGGCTTGCGAAACCCTGGGGAATGACTTCGTAAATCAGCGTGTTCATGTTGTGGGCTTCGATAAACTGTTTGAAATCATTCATAAGGAACTCGGCGGCAAGAAGAGATACCTCGACGATGGCGGCCGGCTGATGGCAATGGCAATGGCTGCGGATAACTGCGCAAAGCGCGGCGAACTCAGCGTCTACAAGGGACTGGCTTCCCGCCCTGAGTTCCTGACCAAGCTGCTCAGCGCCCATGACTTGATGGCCATGCATGGTGTTACGCCTGACGCCATGCGAAAAAAGACCGAGGGACTCGATAACAAGCCGCTGCGGGAAAAAGTTTCGGACATGGCCAACCTGTTTGACGAATACATGGCGATTTGCGAAAAGGCGCGTGAAAACGTTGACCCAACTGAGGAATTCGTTGAAATCGCGAAACTGATTTCGACGCATAATTGGGGTAAAGGCTCCCACTGGTTCATTACGGGCTATTCAGATTTCCCTGCGAACCAAATGCAGATTATCGACGTCATCATGCCCAGATGCGCAAGTATGCTGGTTGACCTCGCTATCAGCGACCTGAATGATGATAAGCCGGGGAGAGAGATTGCTTCCTACACAGCAAGAACACTCAAAGAATACGCAGAGTCCCTCAATATTTACGGCGGCGAGATTTACATGCCGAATAAAAGCTCTGAACATCCAGCGCTGGGTTACCTGCAGGAAACGCTGTGTGATTCTACACCTGCTGAACCCGCCGAAATTCCTAATGCCGGGAAGGTCGTGAAGCTGTTCAAAGACCCGTCTCCTTATCAGGAGTGCCAGCATATTGCAGGCACCATCATGCGGGCCATCCGCAACGGATACCGCTATCAGGACATTTCTGTCGTGCTCCCGGATTATGACCGCTATTCGCCCATTCTTGCGTCTGTGTTCCGCCGCTATGATATTCCCATTCATCTGGCCAGCCGGAAGAACGAAATGGGCAAGCAGCCTGTTATGCTGGCGGTCTTCGGCGCTCTGGATTGCGCGACCCACGGCATGCAAAGAACAGACGTCATTCAGTATCTGAAATCCGGCCTGTCTGCTCTGACGACCGCAGAAGCGGACGAACTGGAAAACTACGCCATGACGTGGAATATTCATGGACGGGGCTGGGAGCCGAAGGATGGGGAATGGGTCATGTCGCCCAGCGGCTACGGCTCCGAGCTGACGGATGCTGAAAAAGAGCAGCTGGCACATCTGAACGAACTGCGTGTCAAGGGGATTACACCCCTGCTGACACTGAGAGACACCCTGTATGAGCATGATAACATCGCCGAAAAGGTGGAGGACATCTATAACTTCCTCGACGCCACAGGGTTCAATGATAAGCTCCAGGCTGTTGTGGATAACCTGATGGCATCCGATAACGAACAGCTGGCAAACGAGTTTGCACAGGTTGCTGGGGTTCTGGCTGACGCCATGGAGCAGATGCATGAGATTATCGGGGAATCCACCCGCCGTCCGGCGGATTTTGCTAAGCTCTTCCGCATGCTTTGCTCGGCATACCGCATCGCGACTATTCCCGTAAGCATTGACCAAGTCGAAGTATTTGACCTGCTGGATGCCCGTTATTCCACTACAAAGCTGCGGTATATTGCAGGGTGCGAGGAAGGTGTATTCCCTGCGTACGTCAATGAAACCGGGCTGCTGGACACGGAAGAAGTCAAGGAACTGAACAAATGCGATATTGAGATTCCTGGTACGACGAAAGACATTACACAGAGAAGCCTGACCGATATCAACACGGTTGTTGCCGGCGCCACTAAGATGCTGGTCCTATCCTATGCATCCGACCCTGCAACCCCAACGACACCATCCCATCTGTATACCAGAGTAGAGTTGATGTTCCCGGGCATCGAACCGAGCCGGGGCTGTGGCGAGAATGGTATCTATGATGCCGACCTGCTTCTGCCCGAAATGACCGGACGTCTGCTCGGCCGCATTTACCAGCGCAAGGCTTATTCCGAAATTGCCATGGATATTGCATCTATGGACAACGATGTGGTGCAGGAAAGCGCCTTCCGTGTTATGGAGAAAGCTGCATGGGAACCCGGCGATTTGACGAAGGTGACGGTCCGCGACCTGTATGGCGACACGGTCCGACTGTCCGCCAGCCGCAGCGACATCTACTCCAGCTGCCGCTACCGCTATTTCCTGCAGTATGGCATCGGTATCCGGGAGCAGGTGAAGGGCAAAGTCAACAGCCCTGTGTTCGGACGGTTTGTTCACTACGTGCTGGAGCAGTCTGTCAAGGAAGTCGAACACGATTACGGCGGATTTCAGACAATCCCTCTGGATACAGTGACGGACATCGTGTCCAAGCACATCAAAGAATATACCGAGACGAAGCTCAAGGGCATCGAGTCTCAGCCTGAACGCTATATCTACCTCTACAAGCGCAACTGCAGAGAGGTTATGGGCATCATGCGGGATGTCTATGAGGAAATGCAGCGCTCTGACTTCCACACGACGGCTACCGAATTCCGTATCGGTGGGGAAGACCAGGATGTGCCGCCTATCCATATCTCCGGCACGAAAGCACATGGACTATACACCGGTGTGGTGGACCGCGTGGACGAGTGCGTGGTCAATGGGGAGAATGTCCTCCGCATCAAGGACTACAAGACCGGTAAGACCAAAACCATCGACTATACTGATATCCTCAATGGTATGACGCTGCAGGTGTTGATGTATATGACTGCCTTCACCAGCAAGGGAGTTGACCCTGCTCGTGCGGGTTCCATTCCCGGTGCTTGCGAGTATCAGCCGGCAAAGCTGCCTATCGTCGTGTCCTCCACAAGAATGCCGGAGGAGAAAGTGATGGCGGAGCGGGAGAAGATGCTCAAGCGGCGTGGTATCTATGTAGATGACGTGGATATCGTCAACGCCATGGAGCATCCGGACAGCGCCGGTAAGTATGCGCATCTGCCTATCCGCTCCAGTGCCAGCGGCAAGTTGACCGGTGATGTGTGTTCCGCTGAGGATTTCAAAGCGCTGCTGACTTATACCAGCCGGATGATGGAAAAAATCGTGGATGGTATTTCATCTGGAGCGATTACACCGAACCCTATCTCCCGTGGTCCGAAGTCCACATCCTGCACCTATTGCCCAATGAAGGGAGCCTGCCATAGAGATATCTGCGGCACGAAGTTCAAGTTCCAGCGGCAAATCAAGTCTGACGAGTTCTGGAATATTGTCCGCAATGCAGATGCTTAAGTGCGAGGGTGTAGTGCGCATATATTCTTTGGGATGTTCGCACCAGCGAAATCGGAATTTTTTGCGTGGAGAAAACGTTAGATTCTTGTGCGAAGACATATGCTCTTGGTCAATTCCCACAATTTGATGTAACATCTATCACAAATTCAGTCAATATTACCGTCGCTCTCCGCAGGAGAGCGTGAGTTGTAGCACCTTCGCAATTGACCTGGATGTGAACTTCGCCCGGTCGCTCTCCGCAGGAGAGCGTGAGTTGTAGCTGCGGCCGAATCGTGTTCATCACAGTGCTTTAGAGTCGCTCTCCGCAGGAGAGCGTGAGTTGTAGCCGGTACATATACTATATATTGTATCTCCGACTCGTCGCTCTCCGCAGGAGAGCGTGAGTTGTAGCGGTATCCCTACAGGTATCAAGGGCTTATCTGTCAAGTCGCTCTCCGCAGGAGAGCGTGAGTTGTAGCGTACCACCGATGCACATACTATATATTGTGTTCGTCGCTCTCCGCAGGAGAGCGTGAGTTGTAGCGTGACCAACATGGATACGATGCTATGCTAATTGCACGCTCTCCGCAGGAGAGCGTGAGTTGTAGCTTGGCGGATGAATACCACATCCAGAAGCTAACCAAGTCGCTCTCCGCAGGAGAGCGTGCGTTGTAGCGAGGTCGATACCTTCAAGATGCCGACGCATAAGCGTCGCTCTCCGCAGGAGAGCGGGAGTTGTAGCACCTGAATTAACGGTCTGGTATACATTGAATCCGGTCGCTCTCCGCAGGAGAGCGTGAGTTGTAGCCACTAAAGAGCAGGCAGTAAATGCCGGAAGGCAAAGTCGCTCTCCGCAGGAGAGCGTGCGTTGTAGCATCTTTTCTTCTTTCCTCCTAAGAATGTATATAGTCGCTCTCCACAGGAGAGCGGGAGTTGTAGCCTCCTTCTTGTGTTATGGTGAACTCATGCAGCCGTCGCTCTCCGCAGGAGAGCGTGAGTTGTAGCGGCGACGAAGATACCCGGGCACGGGACTTCACCGGTCGCTCTCCGCAGGAGAGCGTGAGTTGTAGCAAGTGCGTCATCGAGTGGCTCAACGGCGAGCGTGAGTTGTAGCTGCAACAAAGAGAAAACCACCGTGGAATATACCGTCGCTCTCCGCAGGAGAGCGTGAGTTGTAGCGATATCACGCATATCTTCTTCGCAGATATCGTCGTCGCTCTCCGCAGGAGAGCGTGAGTTGTAGCGTCGATGCGGCGCTCGACATACTCTGTCAAAGCGCAAGTCGCTCTCCGCAGGAGAGCGTGAGTTGTAGCATGTGCGACAATTATGCAAGTCTAAAAACCTGTGGTCGCTCTCCGCAGGAGCGCATAAGTTGTAGCCTGTATCGCTGGGCAAAGGCACAGGGCAAGGACGTCGCTCTCCGCAGGAGAGCGTGAGTTGTAGCACCATGCTGACAAACGGACCAAATATTTACCAGGCGTCGCTCTCCGCAGGAGAGCGTGAGTTGTAGCTTCATGGTCATCTCTCCTCTTACATCAATAAAAAGTCGCTCTCAGCAGGAGAGCGTGCATTGTGGTGGACAGCTTAGCACTCAGCACTGCCGCCCCCCTCACGGGGTGCGTGCGTTAAAGCGTTTCGCGGCGCCAGTCACAGAGCTCGCAGCGTGGTCGCTCCCTACAGGGGAGCGTGAGTTGGAGTTGTGTCCTGTTGCAGCTGCTGAACATATGATAATAGTCCCCCCACACGGGGCGCATGAGTTGAAGGTGTTTAATGGGGTATTAACACAGCCAAAATTATGTCGCCCCCCCTCGCGGGCGCGTGAGTTGAAGCTAAATTCTTATCCGGTAAACAATGGGCAAGTATGGCCGCTCCCCATCACGGGGTGCGCGAATTGAAGGGGCGAGAGCAAGCAAGAGGCAATGGCCAACGGCAGTCGCACCCCTCGCGGGTGCGTGAGTTAAAGCTGCAGTGTGTCGATTACGATAGGCGAAAGCCGAGTCGCACCCCTCACGGGGGCGAGAGTTGAAGTAATTTTCTGCTTGCTTGTCCGGTAGACAGTGCATAGTCGCACCCCTCGCAGGTGCGTGAGTTGTAGTACGATGCAGTATCATTCATACAATTTTCCCCATATGGCCGTACCCCTCACGGGGTGCGTGAGTTGAAGGGGCGAAAGCAAGCAAGAGGCAATGGCCAACGGCAGTCGCACCCCTCGCGGGTGCGTGAGTTGAAGAGTGCGTTGTGGTGGACAGCTTAGCACTCAGCACTGTCGCACCCCTCGCGGGTGCGTGAGTTGAAGAGTGGATGCGCAAGCCGGCATAAAGGGTGAGCGCAGTCGCTCCCCGCAAGGGAGCGTGAGTTAAAGACTGGACTGGCGTGGAAAAAACAGCAAGAAAAGGAGGAACCGTCCTATGGAAGAACGTTGCGGAGTAACAGCAGTATCGCTGGTGTCTACGCTTGAGAATATTCTTAAGAATGAGCATCTTGTCCCTACAGGGGCAAGGTTCGACTTTGGCGGAGAAGCCTGCATTCACATTAAAGACGCACCTGATGGAGAAGAAGCCTCCCGAGAGCTTGTCTCAGAAATCACTTCCGCTGCGGAAGAATGGTTCCTGCGCCAGGAAGAAGAGGACACCCTTTGGCATCTGCAACGCGAGGGGAAAGACATCAAAGTAACCAAGTACAAGAAGGCCTGAGTCTGCAGGCAACGTAGACAGGGAATCGTGACAAGAAAGCAAACGATAGCAGAGCCTCTCGGTGAGGAAAGAGAACAACAACCCTTGAGACGGTAACGGATGCAGCAACAGTGAAACCAGTGGTAACGACAGTGATGATATGAACGATAGAAACAACACAAAGCGACGAGAACAATATCAACGACGGAGATTAACTCAACGCAGCAAAGATAAAAGCAACGACGGAGATGAACATGTATGATAGAGGGATTTGGACACGGAGTCGTTAGGCTCACGTGCGACGAGTGCGAACGAGAACCGTATCCGCCGACAGGGTTTGTGACCTTCCGGGAGGCTCAAAACTGGGCAAGGAGCCATGGGTGGGTAACAACAAAGGATGAGTATGGCGACTGGGTCCAGTTTTGTCCGAATTGTGCCAGAGAACTTGGATACGCCAAACCTGACCCTGTGCCGGGCTTGTCGGAAACGCCCATGTCAGAGCCACCCACAGCCAACTGGGTCTCCTATGAGAAGAAGGCAGATTGGTGAGGCGCTTCGGCTGGGAAGAACGGCAATTTCAGAATAAGCTATCGCTCAGTTCTGAAGGAAAACCTAAAACAAAAAAATGAAAAAGGAGTCTATATCATGGAGCAGTGGAGAACGAAAAATATTGATGCTATCGAGGATGTTGAAAATAGGGACGCACTGACGTTGGAGGATATCAACGTCATGTTCCATACGGGCAACAGCAAGGTAACCGGCTTTGGTAAGGACCGCGAGGTAAGCTATCGGACAGGCTTCGCATGCAAAATCGGCAACGTGAAGAACGATGTCTGGACGACGCTGGCAGAAGAAACGACCGCAAGAGTTATGGGCCCGGAGTTTCTGCCGAAAGTGGAAGATTTTATCCGCAAGCATGGTCTGCCGACCGAGCACCGGACGGAAGCAGCTGTGCATCAGGCTGCTCTGGAACTGTGCGCTGCCCAACTGTGGAAGTCTCCCGAATGGGACAACCGAGAGCTGTTTGAAAAGGAGGTTATGGCATGAACAAAACGGCGGCAGCCGCCGGCGCCATCATTGTTGTAATACCTGCACTATTTTGAGGTGTTTAAAATGGGAATCACAATACGTACAACATCGCGCAAAGCTACGGCACGTCCAATTGACATGGGCGCCGTTGGCTTTTTACAACTGAGGAAGAAGGTTGCAGAACTGACCGGTGACCCGTGGGCAAGTCACTACGCAACCCTCTGCAATGGCATTGGTTATACGCTACCTGAAGAAAAGAGGGCTCAGTTCTACACCGATTTCGACAACAAAACGGAAGAACTCCTCCGAAAGAAACTGGTGCCAGCAAAAATCGTCGATTTTTGTATGCAGAGCGATGTCCAGGGTCGCATTCACTACGGGGCCTGCGCTGCTATCCTCAAAGCTGCAGGAGACTATGACGACAATGTCAGCTATGGCTATGCCGCACGTAAGGACTGCGCAAAGTGGAAGGATTTTCGTGACATCTTGGAAGACTGTGTGCGCTGCAAATGCGATATGGTGTGGGAGTAGGAATAGGAAAGGAATCAGAAAAAGGTTCATTCTAAATTGGTTTGCCATAGCAATGGCAGCCACAATCGTATTTTCGCTTGTTGCCAAGCCCTGTATGGGCAAAGGGTTAATGCAAATCGGTTCACCCTTTATACTTCGTACTTGGGATATGCTTGCTATAAGCCTGTTGCAAACGGCGGCTCTTTGCGGTTCTGGTATTGCAGGACTATCTGCTTGGGCTTTGACCGTATACGGTATTCTTACGAAAGACTTGACCTTGGGACTACCGTGGAATATTCGAGTCGCAGCTATGGTTGCTTTTCTCGTGACTTTCATACCCATCAGAATTCAAAGTCGCAAGGAAAAAGATGCGCTAAAACTTGCAAGGTTGGACAAAGTAAGCAAGTTCCTTTTCAATTGTGCTTTCTTTATGGCGATTACTTTTGCCCCTGCATTCTTGCCAACGGACAACATCATAGTAGCTACGCTGATTCGCTTCATGGCGATAGTGCCAATAACACTTGCCCTCGACGCGACAAAAGAAATTATCACCTTCTGGGGGAAAGGAGCAGAGACGGATGAATCTTAAAGATTTCCCGAGAGTGATAGACACCTGCGAAAAAATGAAAGAAATCATCATCTTTGGCGAGCTTATTCTTGAAGACGAACATGCCGCTCTGTCGCTGAAAGAAAACGCAAAGCAAACTATTTCTTTGCTGAATGTCTGGGTTAGACGGGCCGCAACATGGACTTCTCTCCAACAACTGGAAGAACTGCTCTTTTTCAGTGAGCGTTTTATCTATCAAGAAGTTGCGGATGCGCTCCAGAAAGCCAAAGCCGCAGATGCCCAAAATGGCACTCTGTGGTATCACGACGGCCTCCATGATTTTGGCGAGTCATGGAACGAAGTGCCTGCACCCGGTTGCATCAGAGTATTCTTGTCTGCCTACAAAAAGCTGCTGGCGAAGGAGTTCCATGGGGATTTGACGCCGGGCCAAGATGGCTGCCCTTCAGAAGGAGAGGGGATGCTGACGTATCGTGAACTGTCTAATTTCAGCATTCGCTTTCTATCGGCAAAGGAGGCCATACGCTTTAATATAACGCACATGAGCGAGCAGATACCGACGTTATGCATCTATAAGGACGGAAAGTGGCACTGATTGGCACGACTACTTGTCAGAGAACCCTCGAAAATTGAGGAGCCAAAAAAGAAAGAGTGAGGGAAACACAATGGATATTGTCACTGATTACATATTCAAAGGATTGGCTGTGATAGCCTCCGTCATAATTGTCGTAGGTATTATTTTGGCCATCATTGAAACGTTCAAAAACAGAAAAATCAAAAAGATGGTACGTACCGCAGAAGGAGCCAGAGCGTACACAAAACAGTATTACGAAAAACTGGCACCGGTGTCGGACGCACACAAGAAGATTCTCTCTCAAGTAGTGCGTGATGAGATAGACGTTATCGAAGGGAATATACAGAGGGCTGCGAAAGAGGGGAAACGATGTTTTGAGTATATTCCTCATGCACCCATAGCTTTCGAAGTAAATGAATTTGGGAAACACTACGGAAAAGATGCGGAAGACCAGCTGATGCAGAATATCATGCTGGAGATTCAGACGGAAATGGAACAACGTCATTTTCAGATAGCACAGAACGACTGCTTTTTGCGCATCAGTTGGTGAGAAACATTGCGGAGCCACGATGCAGGCACCGCAGAGGAAACCTTCCACAAAATTTTCGCAAAACCCTATTGCTTCTAAGCGAAAGTTCAGTTATACTATCAATGTAAAGTCTCTCTTTTGCTGGTGCCATACCAGTGCGTTTTCTTTTGACCTCGGCCAGTTCTGAGGTTTCGTTTCTAAATCACTATATACGTTCAATGAGCATCTATCTGTAGAGATACAGATAGGTGCTTTTTTGATAAAAATTTTTCAAGGAGGAGTAATCAATGAACACCAAAATCAAGTACATGTACCGCGATGCGGACAACTACAAAGACTTTACGACTGTAGTTGTAAGCGGCAAAATCACGAAGGAACAAATCGAGCGCATCATGGCCAAGTTGGAAGATGGAGAGAATTTCATCCCTGAACAACTTGCCTTCCGGCAAACCGGCTGAACGACTATGCCTACGACCCGGAAGTAGACCATCCCTATTGCGAACTCGGGGACGGTAATTTCGAAGATACGGACAGTGAACCGACCATCGACATGACCTTGGACGAGCTTGTTGCAAAGTTCGAGGCGGTCGAGAAATGGGACGAAAGTCTGAATGTCTTCGAAGGTCGGCCGGTCCGGTGCGCTGCGGAACAGAACTGAAAGAAGAAAATCATGAAGAAGTACATCAACAAAATCAGCATCGAGGCTGATGGCGAGTGCTACGCATTCAACGATGGCGACGACTGCATCTGCTATGCGGCCGAATCCCGCTGCAATTACTGCAAAAAAGCTGTTGACGATTGACTGGAGGCGTTGTTTTTATGAAGAAAAGTTCCTATGCGGAAATCCGTATTAAGCGTGATGGAAAGGCCATGACAGTTCCGTTCTGCGAATTGAAGGAGGGCGATGAAACCATCGCTCCCGGATATCCGCATCTGGTCTGCGTGGGCGATGCCCATGACTGCGGCGACGCTTCCTGCGACAGCCTCGTCGTCTACGATAAGGACGGGGAGGGTTTCTTCCCGGAGGACTTCATGCCGACGCCGGCCGGCGTTGAGGCGGTCTTCATGCAGTTCCCTCCTGATTCCGGCTGCTGTAAGGCAGACCTGACTCGGCTGATGGGACTGCTTGGCGTAGAGCAGAGCGACGGTGACAGTATGCCGTTTGAACTGCTGCGTGTCGAAGGGGAAAACGCCTATGCTATCGGACTGGTCAAAGAAGAAGTTGCCTCCCTCAATGACTTCGATGACAGCCTTGACGGGGCGTTTTTCTCCGGCATCCGTGCTATCCTGAATGACATCAATCTGGAAACAGATGATGGCCGCTATAAGGTTGCCGGGGTCGATACGCTGCTGGTCTGTTCAAACGAAAAGCACTAAGAGTACAAAACCTTCCGCCGTGGCTTTACAGCTGCGGCGGAAGGACTAATATTTGAGACAAAGGAGAGTAATTATATGAAAGAGGCAAAAGAAACCGCGACGAAGCCTTCCTATCCTGCGGCTGCGTTCTTGCGGCTCAAGTCGAAGGAACACGCCACCCGGCATGACATGGAACGTCTGCTGGACGTTCTCAAGGTCAAAAGCCGCGACCAGTGCGATGTGTTTGTCGTGAACACATATGATTCCTATGCGGTCTGCTTCATCAAAGCGGAGGTCGCAAATAGCCCGGACTTCGACTTCGGATACTACGGAGAGTTCGCAACCGGCATCCGCACCATCCTGAACCAGCCGTGGACCGAAAACCTCGAAGGCTGCTATCAAATTGACGGCTTTAAAGTCATTCTGGTTGACCCGGATAGAACCACAGAGCCGGAAGGAGATGTTTCACATGAGTGAGAAATATACCCGTTATGCGGATATCCCGAGATTCACGGACACCGGCAGCTACGCTGTCGATTACCCGTTTCACTATCTCGTAAAGCATATCGAGGAAGAGGTCACGGAAATGGGACTGAAGCTGTGCCCTGAATTCCAGAGAGGACATGTCTGGTCGGTTGACCAGCAACGTGCTTATATGGAGTTTCTGCTGCGCGGCGGGCGTACCGGACGGGATATTTACTTCAACTATCCCAGCTGGCACCATCAGGTCCCGGAAGGCGCCTACAATGACTATGTCTGCGTAGACGGTCTGCAGCGTATCACTGCCATCAGCAAGTTCGTCCATAACGACTTGCAGGTGCTCGGCAGCTACTACGAGGAATACACGGATTCCCCGCGTATCATCGCAGATACGATTCGCCTGCACGTCAATGACCTGAAATCCTATTCCGCTGTGCTCCAGTGGTACATCGAAATGAACGCGGGAGGAACGCCGCATAGCAACGACGAAATCATCCGCGTACAGCACCTCTTGGATGCCGCAAAGGCCAAAGAGCAGCGGGCGATGGATAGGGCATGAAGCATAATTAGACTGCAATAGTCAAATTTTAGGAGGACAAACAGCATGAAGAATTTTTCTGAAGTAAAGTGGAACTGGGAGCGTCAGCCCGAAGAAGGCGAACATGCCATTACCTGCAACGTAGGCTTCAAGAACCCCGAAACCGGACTCAGCGATGAGACCAGCTTCGATATGAAAATCGAAACTGCCGAGGAAGAGCTGAAGGACCTGTTCGACGAGTTCTGCGAGGAGAACGATTTCTCTGAGGACGTCGAAATCCTCTATATCGATGTGGTCGATTTTGCGGCCTCTATTGACGAGTTGGAGGGATGAGTATGGCTAACGGAAAAGCGGAAGGACTATCTCTCGCCACTCCCAAAATCACGTATCCCGGGGCAACCCGGGAGGCAGAGAAAGGGGGTAAGAAAGATGTCTGAGGCCATGCAGGAAATCCTCGATACCATCGAGAGCGCCGTAACGCTCAGCGGCAAAGAGGTTTTTGGAAGCGAGATGCCGAACAGCCTGACGATTTTGGGCGATGAGGACAACGGTGTCAACTACCGTGTCACCATCGAAGAAATCGCAAAATGAAACAAGGAGGAGTAATCATGAACGTAATGAAACGCGGCACTGTCATGCGCAACGGCGGATGCAACCTGCAACAGGAAGACTGGAGTATGGACTATCCGAACATCCACAAGAAGGGCGACCAGCTGGCCGCCTATCCGGCAGCATCCGTTTCCGGCGGCCCCTACGGCCGTTACAGACGCGGGCAATCGTTCCGCCTCGGAATGTATTTCCCGTCTGAAGAAGCGGCTACCGCCGCCTTCAACGCGCTGGAACAGGGGACAGCCAAGCTGCAGGACTATGTCGAGTTCTTTGACACGGTTCCCGGCGAACACAAGGAAGACGTCCTGGAATATCTGTAATGAGAAACTGAATATCGTTTCTTTGAAAAGCGCCTGTGGGGATAATCCCTACAGGCGTTTTTCTTTTTGCAAAACCTCTTGCATTTTATGGCGGCATACAGTACAATATAAATTGTAAAGTCTCTCTTTTGCTGGTTGACTCCAGTGCGTTTTCTTTTAGCCTCGGTCAGTTCTGAGGTTTCGTTTCTAAATCACTATATACGTTCAATGAGCATCTATCTGTAAGACTACAGGTAGGTGCTTTTTTGATAAAAATTTTAAGGAGGAATCATCATGAAAGCAAACATCAAGCACTTTTTCCATTCGGTATTCGGAAAGAAGGAGGAACCCCGCCGCGTAGCAACCTATCTGATTACGGATACCAACATCAGCGGCGGCGGTGGCGGAATCGATGACTGTGCGCAGGTCATTGCCCAGGTCAACGGTGAGTATGCCCCCGCTAAGCACGCGGCGCTGCAGGAGGAACTGAATCGCATCAAGCATAGTATGTCCGTCACCGGCGACTGCCTCGACAGTGATGACATGATTCAGGACGCCTGCGATGCTGTATTCGGTAAGGGCAAGTGGACAGCCATTGGCTACACATCCGTTGAGTTCTAAACAAACACAGAACCAATGAAACCCCTGAATAGACAGGGAAGCGCATCAAGTAGGAAGAAGGCTTATGCCTGCCAAAAATCCAAATTTGAAGGAGAGTAATTATTATGCGTATCATCAACTATAGTTTTATCGAGTATTTCGGAAAGCTGAACCCGGAAAGCATCGGACGTCCCGCTGAGGAAAGCCCCTTCGCCACTATTTGTGCGGACCTTACGTTCGCAAAGCAGTGGTCTGGAGCAAAGGATGACGACGCACTGATTGAGTTCTTCAAGCTGTTTGAACTCACCGACTGCGTCAAATTCGAGGATGTTTCCGATTCCAGCAGGTTCGTGAAGGACGCTCTGTCCGAAGGGAAAATCGCCTACATCAACATGCCGCGCAGCGGCTGCTATGAGGGCCATTTCATTCCCGAGAACCGTCCTGACGGGTCTGTTAATGCCATCGTCCGCTCTGAGGAGCTGGATGCGCTGGAAGAGGATGCAAAGCGTCAAATCAACAACTTCCTCTTCGACGAAGATGAAGCGCCGGATACCAACGAAGAAGCGGATTCCGTCATCCACGCAAAGTATCCGCTGCTGTCCTATCCGGAAATTCTGGACGCCATCAGCGACTTTGTTGACGAGTTCGAGAGCAACAAGGACTGCAACACGGCAGAAAACGACACTTGGCGTATCAGTGTCGAAAACGTGCTGTGTACGCTGAGCTATGCCAAGAACGCGAAGGTCAAGGCGCAGGCGAAGAAAATCCACGAGAAATACGGATGGCCGATGCGCGTCTACTACAACGGGAGAAACGGCATCCTGCTGGATGAGAGCACCGATGAAAACGGCGCTCTCGTGGCTGTCTATTGCTTCCAAAACTTCCCCAGCGGCGAGTATATCCCCGTTGAGGTATTGAAGAAGGCGGAGGCATCCACGGAAGCCGGCGACCCGAGTGCGGAAGACCAGATTCATACGCTCCACAGGCTGTATGGCTGGCCTATCAAAATCCACGCCAGAGGGTATGACGCATATCTGTCCGGCGCTCAGCAGCTGAACGATGGCGAAGTGGAGCCCATTTATCACTTCCCCGGCGGGCATAGCCTCGTTGATGAAGTGGAAATGAACGCAGTGATTTGAGGGAGGTGGATACTATGGCCAAGAAGTTGAAGACCCCTGAACGTATCGCGGAACTCATTTGCGGCTCCGGTCAATGCATTTGCTCTTACAAATGCGGGCACGCAAACAAAGCTCCCATAGCCGAAAGGTTATCGCTGATTGGCACAAACACGGTTTGTCCTCTGGCCCATTTTAACGTGGAGCCGGACCCCAGACCGTGGCACAGCATCCCTGCGGCGGAAATGCGCGAAAGACGGCTTACCGTTGATGACTGCTGGCGTTTTTGCGACTCCTGCCCGCACAGCGAACGCATCGACCAGGATGGGGAAGAGATTATTAACCTGAAGGACTTCGAAACAGTCTGTATCGATTGCCCTGTGAAAGCAGTGCTGGACAACATTTCCGAGGGCATGGCGGAAGCAGGCATGTCCTGACGCAAAGAACCCACAGCCATGAGAACCATCTCATGGCTGTGGGCGTGACACAAGGAGGAACAAAGATATGATATACATTGAAGCCAAAAAGCTGGTAGATTTGGCCGTGCAGCATCATGTGCTGAATACACAGGATGGCGGTATTCTCGTCTATCGGCATGCCGGCAGCGACCCCGCGAAAAGTCCTGAAGGCTGGTATCTGGAAGACCCCGAAGATATCTACCATGAAATCATGGGAGATACAGAAGGGCAGAACGCTCTCATCGATGCGCTCAAGGAAAAGGGTATCAACTTTGCCGAAGAGCATTGCAAAATCCAGCGTATGATGAGTTCTATCGAGAAACAATTCAACAAGGAGGAGTAATCATGAAAGACCGTTTTGCGGATGGTTTTACAACCTATCCGATGCCTACCGGTTCTTACTATAGCGAGCAAGCGAAACTGCACAGAGCACTGGTTCGCGATGAACGCTACCAGAAAGCAAAAAGCTGCAAGCACTGCACGGATACCGCCGACAGCTTTAACCGGTACGTTTCGACCTACTGCCATTTGAAGCAGGAGAACATCGCCGGTACGGGCAAGGATTTGCTCGACCGCTGCATGACGTGTGAGTTATACGCAGCCCGCAACTAAGACTATTTGACAAGGAGAACTGACTTATGATTTATATGATTTCGAAGGAGCAGGCGAAGGCCGCCGTTGAACATATCAATGGCTCCAAGTATAGCTTGGCGACTGCGACCGAAGTAGAACTGGAGACCCTGCGTGAAAACAACGAGCGTGTCAGCAAAGATGTCCTGCAGCATGACCATCGCTACGGCATCATCGTTCCTCATCTGGGGTGTAAACCGGCAATGGTCTATCTTGAGGTCTGGACATACTACGAGAAGGGCACCTACCGTCAGGACGCCGATGTGTTCGTAAGCAAAAACGCCTGGGGCGTTATCTCTGAAAAGCGTGTCGCCGATGGTATGGTCGTCTGCGAGCTGTGAGTAGAACTCAATATGTACCTGTGAAAAAGACCGTCTATCCCTTCCGGGGATAGGCGGTCTTTTTCTTTTGAGCCAATTCCTCAGAACTGAATGGACAAAGCAAAAACTATCGCTCAGTTCTGGAGAATCTGCTCGGAATCGCAAGATACGGAATAGATGACACAGGTAAACGTATCGTACCTGAATGGATTTTTTGAACTGGACGAACGAAATTCATCCATGCGGACAAAACGGGAAAATACTGGCCGAATGACCAAAATCCGAAATGGTCCCGATGCGCCTTGTATTAGATAGCTGCCAGTGGTATAATACAATCATGGAATTCAAGAGTAACAGCACCGTGGTGTACTCCTGTCAATACCATGTGGTTTGGTGCCCAAAATATCGCCGTAAGGTCTTGGTCAATGGCGTCGATACGCGGCTAAAAGAAATCATCGAGGAAGTCTGTAGGGAATATCACATCGACCTCATTGAAATGGAAATTGCACCGAACCATGTGCATTTGCTTTTGGAAGTAGACCCCCAATTTGGCATCCATAAGGCCGTAAAGCAGATAAAGAGGCAAAGCTCCAAAATCCTTCGGGAAGAGTTCTCGTGGCTGAATTCCCGCCTGCCGACGCTCTGGACAAATGCCTATTTCGTTGCGACCGTAGGGAAAAATCCGGACATGGCTATCGCTCAATACATCGAAGCACAGAAGGATGTCTGACTTCTGAAGAAAAACTAAAGAAACTGAGGATATGTGGTTATGACACCATATGACATTCTGAACCGCTGGGCGGCATACTCTGAATATACCCCCAACGAGACAAAAGCACTCAATATGTTATCCTCGCAGTATCCGGCATATAGAAGCTGCGAGCAGCTGCAGAAAATCCGGGAGTTCGACCCGAATGGTCTATTCTCTGTGATGTATGCAAAAAACAAGTTCATCAAAATTTGTGAAGAGTTTTCTATTAAGCTCATCCTCATCATGCAGGACCCAGACTGTCTGAAAGAGGAGAGGGAACTGTGGGAGATATTTCATTCGGAAGACGTCCGGCAAATGGAAGAATCCCTGCTGAACAACATCGACCAGCTGGTCCAACAGGTCACACAGCAGAAGCAGCTGGGCGAGCGGGATTTAGAGCAGGAAAAAGAGGCTCTGCTGGGTTCTATCGAGTCTGTTGTGGACGACATGTCTAAGTGCCGCACTGACCTGTACATGAACAGCGGCAACCCTATTGGCCCTATAAAGAAGTTCAGCACCAGCATCCATGTATTCGAGCGGTTGGCTGAGTGCCTGCTGGCTCTGGAACGGGCAGAGGATGGCATTTACCTGTGCTATATCAATAACTACCAGACGTCGGATGGCTACTTCGGCTTCTTCATCAAGAGCAACGGAAATATCTTTTCAATCAACGAGCGGCAGAATGAAGCCTATCCCGGTCAGCATAAATACGCAAGGAACGGTCGCTGGCAGGAGAACAAGGGGTGGCACCTGTTCCCGTATAACTTCATTTTCGAGTATGGCAGTCGTGACTATAAAGGCTATGCTGAAACCCGAATGATAGACGAAGACCAGCTTCAATTTTTCCGGCTGACTGCTTCGGCATATATGCCCCTTATCATCGCCATGGTAATGCTGGTATCCCGCTATACTGGCATGAAGGCGGATGACCTTGGCGTTAAGGTCATGCTGACAGACGCATTGCTGACCTGCAACATCAAGGATAGAGCCTCCGATGAGAAATACGCACTGGTAATCCCGGAACACAGCGCCATCGCCAAGACGCATGAGGGAATGGAAATCACCATGACCACTGCAGATGCCATGAGCAGCGCCTACGGAGAGCAATTTAACCGTGTGAAAGGTGACAAGAGGGACTTCGAAGAAACTGCCCATTTCAATGAAACGGATGATGCCAGGCTGTTCATTTCCCTGTATGGTGATGGGTTCACTCTGGACTATGATACCCTGCTGAAAACGAACCTTCTTCAGCTTGCCACGGATAACACACAAGGCGATGCTCCTATCGCTGAATTCATTGGCTCTCGGGAGAGGTTTGAACTGCTTGCCTATACCCGTGGACGTGAGCAGCTGGCGGCATATATCCGCGAGCAGATGTTTAAGGAGTTCACAACATTCGGTGGAAGAGAAGCGGTAGCCAAATGGTTCGATACATCACTGAAAGCGCGTGAGAACGCTATTTTCGACATGCTCCACGACTATCTGAATGGCGCTCAAAACGGCGTTCCTATCAGAGCAGGCGGCATTCCAACGCATTGCTACAGAACCCCATTCAACCAGACCCTTGTGACAGATGTAAAGAAAAAGACTCTTTGCCCAATTACTGGAAATGAGTGCTCCATCTACTTTACCATCGAGCCGAAGGACTGGAAGCAGCTGGCAACCGTTATGGGCGGTGAAGATAAGCTGCCGAAAATCGTAAAGGGCTGGGACGCCAACAGCCACAGCACAGTAGGGAACAGCCTGCTCAACATGACCGACGCCGTAACCGGAGTTGGAACGCCGTTTGAATGGCGGGAAGCAAAGCAGAACAAGCACTACTGGACAAAAAATGACTGGCACGACTATTACTTCCATCATGCGGATGTCTACAAGGATTGGGCGACCAGAGAGCCGGAACAGCCAGTCATGCCGGCGCCGACAAAAATGGACTTTGCTTTCGCCATTGGCATCAGTAAGCGCGGCTTTGCAAAACGCTTCGGCATGGGCGCAGAGGTCTACAACAAAATCCTCGGCATCGAGAAATAAACAGCAAGCCGCCTGCCCTGCAAAGCAGGCGACAGCGATTCAGTAACCAAATCGGCGTTGACCGATTGTTCCACATTCGGTATAATATAGCAACAAGAATCACAGCAGGAAAGGGCAATGAGATATGCAGGAGTTTTCTGACAGCAGCCGCGAACTCATCAAAAAATATATCAATCACTGTGCCAAAATGATGGAAGGCAAGGACATTGAGACTCGTGCCTTGATGGCGGAAGCATTTGCTGATGCAGTTCAAATCCTTGCCAGATTTGAGAACCTGCCGCAGCATGAACTCATTGCATCGGTCTATGTGTTTTGCAGGGATGAACAGTATCAGTTTATTTCAAAACGCTTTGAAGCGTGTATTGAAACAGCTATCCTTGCCCCTGACGAATTCGTCCATGGTCTGCACAAATGGTGCAACGCAATGGCTGCAAAGCTGAAGAACACACCTGGGGGCTTGAAGGCGTTCGCTGAGTTCGCCAGTCTGTATAGGCGCCTGTCCACCGAGAAAGCGGGTATTGAGAAAATCGACCAGCATGTCGTATGGGCCTATATTGACCTCATTTGTCTGATGCTTAACTATATTCGCCCAAACAAGTTTGATTCGGCGAAAGCCATCTGCGGCGTCACCACGGATGGTAAGCCTCTTACAATCCACAACCCGTATGCCTTAGATGCCATGCCTTCCTTTGAATTCGAGGCCATTTCCTGTGGTGTGAAGGGATACAAGGACATACCGTTGAATGTGAAAGATTTCAGCCTTGGATACGTTTTCCGGAAATACGGGTTCTATAACGTAGAAACCTCGCAGGACGCGAACCTGCTTAATATGCAGATGCGGTACTTCCAAGACATGCGTTTGGCATTGCTGCCATACATCAACGAGTACACCTATGACATTATGCCGGAGCATATGTTCACTTGCATTTTAAAGAACTTCCATCTGCTTACTGTAGATGGACTCGATGTAAAGGCGTTACGAGAAAAGCTGCGCACATCCCGCCGCCGCACACTACCCAGCAACGGCATTACCGTAACATTCGATGACCCAACCGTTTGTCTCAAGGCGCTGCGTCTCAAGGAAATGGTCATAAACGATGAAGTGATTATGCTCTACAAATTATCCTTTGACACTGAGGGGGATATTTGCGGATACTATAACACAAATATGGACTACATTTACTCGCCGAATGAAACGATGAACACGCGAGCGACGCAATTTATCGATGCGCTTATCTTCTATTTCTATGCTGTAGCTGTGCTGGATGACGAAGCATATTGCGATGCAAAGACACAGGACTATTTCCAGAACTTCATTTACCCGATAAAGGCATCCAGCTTTGGGCGCGGCGGGAAACTGCTTAAAACATATCCGCCGCTCATGGGTACTGCAGATGCTGAAGGACCGCGCCACAACACAGAGAAATACGAGGCAAAAGACAAAGCCATCAACGGCTATATCCGCAAGCTGCCGAAAGGGCAGAGTGCATCCGAAGAGGCAAGAGCAAAGGCGAAGAAAATGGGCTATGACTTGAAGAGTGACGAAACCTATGTGTCTCCATTCTTCCGCACCACATTCTATTTGAAAAAAGAGGAACCAACTGACTCGAAAAATAATAACGAGTCTGAAACAAGCTAACTGCAAATTTAAGAGAGGAAAGGCAAAATCATGATTCAATATCCGAAAGAGGGCGGCGTCAAGTATTTTGACATTAACGGAACGGAAATCGTGCGAGGCAGCATCATCCGATATCCCGATGGACGCGACAGAGAGGTCTTTGAAACCGAAAAGGGCGAGCTGGGAATTGACGCCACGAACCCTGCATGGGTAGAGAGCGGCAAAGCTGTTCCCTGTGAATTTGGCGTCTATCCGCTGACGGAAGAAGACTGTGAGGTCGTTGAGGTCGTTATTCCCTGATAGTCCCTGCGACCAAATTAACAGTGCGCTGAGAAAGGAGAGACGTCCCGTGGAATTGGCTAAGTGCCGCCATTGCGGTAAGCTGTTGCACCCAGAAGACACAGTCTATCCCATCTATGTAGGCGACCTGCATGGCGAGCCTGTTATTGCTCCTACATGCAGCGAGAAATGCGCAAGAGAAGAAACTGACACCATCGTCAATGCGCTGGAACGAAAGATAGCGGCTATTCGAGCATACAAAACGGAGAAGATGCTCCTGAAAAACTTTTAAGCAGACTTACCTCATGAGAAAGCGTATTTTTAAAAGCTCACGGAGGACGAAATGGAAACACAGAAATTTGATGTGCATTGGCTACTTGACCAGGACGAGATTCGCTCGTGGATGAAGGAGGAATCCGCACGGATGGGGGACTGGCTCGACTCTTTTGAAATTTCATGGACCTATATGGGGGATGAGGAAGTCTATCGTCTTGAGCTCTCTTCTGAAATGAATCAAGAGTTGCGCAGGCGTACACCAATCGAAAATTGCCGGTTTGGAAAAATTCTGGGTATTGCGTATATCAAAGACAATACAGGAGAATGCTTTCCAACTATCAGGGCAGCGGGAAATGCCCTCTATTATGCGCTGCGGAAGGATTTCAAGGTAATGCGCAGTTTGGGCAAGAAATGAAGCGCCCATCTCCGCCATCTCTGCTCCACCCAATAACGCAAAAAACGCACGCTGTTGTATCACGAATGCACGGTGTGCGTTTCTTTGTGCCTTTTGGGGATGAGAATGGGGCATAGCCATCTCCGATGGCTGCGGACTTGAAGAAGAGAGAGACTGGGTTCCAATAGGAACTCTCCCATCTCCTGTAGGTAGGTTCCTCCGGAGATGGGTGGCAGCACAAAACTTTGCAGAGAGTTTGCTATACAACTACAAAATCGTGTTGACATCTGCAATGGCCTCGACTATAATAAAAATGTAAAGTCTCTCATTCGTGTCATCGACACAAGTTTCTATCGGACGCATTGCGCGACCACGTATCTTTTATATTTTTTGATAAATCATGCTTCCGCTCAGTTCTATGCCGAGTGGGAGCATTTTTTATAATATAATTTTCAAAAAGGAGAGTAATTAGATGACAACATTCGTACAACTCAAAGCACTCGGATGGACTCCGCAAGACTTCAAGCGCAAAAAGGGTGCAACGCAGGAGGAAATCAAAAGGGAAATCTTTGATGCCCTCGTTGCGGCGCATGAAGACCAATCAAAAGGGACCGAATACTATATCCCGGAACATTCTTACGATGCCAATGATACCATCATTTGGGGCGGGGCAAGCAAGAAGGATTTTATCCTGAAGGCTCAGTCATGGAACAAGAACATCCAGAAGGAATTTCTGCGTGCCTCCGGTAATCTGATTGGCCTCGTAAACATTGTCGAAGGCATCAATCCCGAAGAAATTCCGATGGACAACACAGACACATGGCGGATGCAGTGTGCAGCGAGAGAACTCAACAATTCTTGGTGGGGAGATGCAACCCACGCTGTATACGCCGAAAACAGTTCTGGATATCCGTATTTCTCGGTATTGCTTCCGCAAGAGCTGAAAGCGGACATCATCAATCATCCCGAGAACTGGGTGCTGGCCGACCTTACGGTAAAGTAAGCAAAGAGATTATGCGGGCGGCGGCGTTAAAGCCGCCGCCTGCAACACAAAAAGAGGAGAACAATATGTTAAGAGCACAAACTGGCAGACGAAGGTATCCTTGGACGCCCCCGTTTTAACATGGATGACGTTTTGAATGAAGCGAAGAAGTCACGATATTACTTCGACATCAAGTCCATTCTTTGCGCCATGCAGGACACAGGGAAAGTAGCGGATGATGGTAGCTTTTATGGGTTTTCCCTGCTTGCTCACGCCGAGGGAAGGGATTGCTACGATACGATTCGCACCATCTTGGGTGAAGGAGAATAAGATATGACACATAAAGAGTATTTGGACGCCATAAAACTGGCGGAAAAGTATAGCAAAGCGTACTACGATGCAGATGCCCCACTGGTGCCGGATGAGGAGTATGACCGTCTTACACAGTCCATCAAGGCGTATGAGGCGGAACATCCCGAAGATATCGTGGCAGAGTCTCCGACACAGCATGTTGGCGGAACCGCCGTGCTGGGAGAGAAAATCCAGCACAAGGTGCCGCTCCTGAGCCTGAATGACTACTTCTCCATGGAGTCCCTCAAAGAGTGGTACAACGGAGTGGGCAGCCCTGTGGCGTCTGTGCAACAGAAAATCGACGGACTGAGTATCGCTCTGCTCTATGCAGATGGGCAGCGGCAAGCTGATGGAAGCATGGTTGTGCCACTGGTAACAGGCGCAACTCGCGGAGATGGCTGGATTGGCGAAGATGTAACGGAAAATGCCAAGCAAATTGGCGGCGTTCCGAAAGCCCTCCGCATTCCTGCAAAGGCACATGTACGCAGCGACTGTAAGCTGTGTGTCCGCGCCGAGGTATATCAACCCGTTGAGGCTTTCGAGCGTACAAATCTGGAGCAGGAGAAAGCAGGGAAGAAGCTGTTTGCAAACCCCAGGAACTGCGCGGCGGGTTCTCTGCGTCAGAAGGATGCCGGCATCACAGCCTCCCGAGGACTCAGAGCCTTCGCCTTCTGCATCCTGTATGCGGAGGGCTTCGAAAACGTTGACCCGTATGAATTCCCGGTCATTGGCACAAGTGAAACCGAAGACCTCGAAGCGCTCGATATCCTTGGTTTCGACACCGTTGCCGCCAAGCAGTGCGAATCCTTCGAGGAAATCACGCAGGCCATCGAAGCTATCGGCGGACTGCGTGAAAACCTTCCGTACTGGATTGATGGTGCAGTCGTCAAGACTGACCGCAAGGACCTACAGCGCGAATTCGGTGAAACGGCAAAGTTCCCGAGACACGCTGCTGCCTACAAATATCCGCCGATGGAGAAGGATACCATCGTTCGTGACATTGTAGTACAGGTGGGACGCACTGGCGTTCTCACGCCGGTTGCTGTATTCGACCCTATCCAGCTGGCAGGCACGACTGTCACCAGAGCGACGCTTCATAACCAAGGCTTCATCAATGACCTGAAAGTCAATGTTGGAAGTACAATTACCGTTATCAAGAGCGGTGATGTCATTCCTAAGGTCATCAACGTCCCTACGCCGGCGGATAAGCCGTTCAAAATCGAAAAGTGCCCTATCTGCGGAACTCCCGCTGTGGCATTTTCTGATGAGAATGACGCTGAAACAGGTGTGGCCGGCTGCCCTAATCTGATGTGCCCGGCACAGCGTTCCCGCCTGATTGAGTTCTACTGCAGCAAAGCGGTTATGGATATTTCCGGCATGGGCCCGGCAATGGTCGACAAACTCATTGATGCCGGACTCATCGAAGACCCGCTGGATTTGTACGAGCTCAAAGACCATGCGGATGAAATTGCCGCCATGGACAACATGGGCGAGAAATCCTGCAAGACTCTGCTGAAGGCTATTGAGAAATCTAAGCAGCGCCCGCTGCCGCAGGTCATCAAGAGCCTTTCTCTTCCTGGAATCGGAGCTCATATCGGTAAGGCGCTGGCTGAGAAATACAAGACGCTGGACGCAATCAGCCTGGTATCCGAAGAAGAACTTCTGTCCGTTGAGGGAATCGGCGATGTTGCTGCACACGTCCTGTATGGATTCTTCCACAGCGACGAGTGGCCGCATCGGCGCGAGCGAATGGTAAAGTACGGCATCAACATGGAATACCAAGGCGTCGAGCTGGTCGATACCATCTTGACCGGTCTAACCTTTGTTATCACCGGTACGCTTCCCGGAATGAGCCGTGATGAAGCAAAAGCCTTCATTGAGGCGCACGGTGGGAAGTGCAGCAGCTCTGTTTCTAAGAAGACCAGCTATTTGCTGGCCGGCGAAGATGCTGGCTCAAAGCTGCAGAAGGCCAATGACCTGGGCGTTCCGGTGCTGTCTTTGGAAACTCTGAAATCCATGGTCAATGCGTAAATTTCACCAAACAGGGAGGGCGTATGCCCTCCCTGAAAAATAAATTTTGAAGGAGAGTAATTACTATGAACGATTATCCTATGACTGAAAGAGCAGTATTCTTTATCGACAAGGAACTTGCCGCACACATCAATCACATGTATCTGCGCAAGCTGGGACAGGAAACTGTACCCGTCAAGCTGATTGTCGCCGATGGCAAATTCAATGCCATGGCAAGGGAAGGACAGCTTCCTTCCGAGTTGTACGACATGTCTCTGGTTGTTGATGCTCTGCAGGATGCAGACATCGATACCCTGGTATATGCCGATGCCTTCAGCGGTGATGTAAGCAGTGCATTCCCGTCCAAGACGAAGACTCCTATTGAGAAGCCTTTGAGCGACGAGTATGTCGTGTATCTCAAAACGTATCGGGACATTCCGACAGAACCTGAATCCTATAGCGACAAGGACGCTCTGCTCGCGGAGTTCCGCAAGACCATTGAGAGCATTAAAATCGTCCTGCCGGCCGATTTCGACTGGTGGGCGCATATCGTGTCGGTAAGCGGCACATATTTTTGCTGAATAAGGACGGGGCGGTCATTT
>ENA-ORSL01000113-ORSL01000113.1-human-gut-metagenome-genome-assembly--contig:-NODE-113-length-94902-cov-9.783462_pt1 | contig 94902 bp, 80 predicted proteins | sample MGYA00242190_ERZ509157 | MGnify/ENA primary metagenome ERZ509157 (study PRJEB26280, sample SAMEA2338664) | human gut metagenome | biome: human gut; feature: human-associated habitat; material: faeces... | reverse complement strand
AGCGCTCCGAGTACGGCGCAGTCCTCGCCGGCACCGCCGCCGAGACTCCCGACGGCCGCCTCATCGCGCATGACGTCATCACCTTCCAGACCGCAGAGCCCGACGTGTTCGTCGGCGGCGACTGCGCGACCGGCCCGAAGTACACCATCGACGCCATCGCCAGCGGCCGTGAGGGTGCAGTGTCCATCCACCGCTATGTCAACGTCGGCCAGACTCTGACCATTCACCGCAATCTCCGCGAGTTCAAGGAGCTTGACAAGGAAAATCTTGCCCTGCCCGTAGAGAAGATAAAGAAGCCCGCCCGCTCCGAAGTCGTCATCGACAAGAAAAAGGTTCTCACCATGTGCGACGACCGTGTGACCTTCACCGAGGAGCAGATAAAGTCCGAGGCTTCCCGCTGCCTGAGCTGCGGCCGCAGTGTGGTCGATCCGAGCAAGTGCATCGGCTGCGGCATCTGCACCACCAAGTGTGAGTTCGACGCTATCCATCTCAAGCGCAACCGCCCGCAGAACAGCAAGATGATCCCCGCCGAGGACAAGTTCAAGGCCATCGGTCCCTACGCCGCAAAGCGTCAGGTAAAGATAATCAAGAAGCAGCTTTCTGGCAAATAATCATCCCGGAACAGATCAGACAGGTGCGGGATATCCCCGCACCTGTTTTCAGAAAGGAAAGTTATGCACGAGCTTAGCATAGTGACCTACGTCATCAAGCAGGTCGACGAGATAGCCAAGGAAAACAAGCTCACCAACATCCAGTCCGTCACGCTGGAGTTCGGCGAAGTGTCCGGCATAGTTCCGGAATATCTCAGCGACTGCTGGCAGTGGTACGCGAAAAAGACTCCGCTTATCGAGCATACGGAGTTCAGGTATGAGATAATCCCGGCCGTCACATGGTGCGACGACTGCAAGACGACCTACCCCACCGTGAAGTACGGCAAGACCTGCCCCAACTGCGGCAGCGGCCATACTTGGCTCCAGCAGGGGCAGGAAATGAACATAAAAGAAATAGTCGCCTGCTGATCGGAGGATAGATATGGCGGATTACAAGGTTTACGAGATAAAACAGAGCATATTCAAGGCAAATGACGACGCGGCCGACGTACTGCGCGCGGAGCTGCGTAAGCAGCACTGCTTCCTGCTGAACCTTATGAGCTCCCCCGGCAGCGGCAAGACCACTACCCTGACCCGCACCGTCGAGAAGCTTTCGGTCGAGATGAACATCGGCATCATGGAGGCCGATATCGACTCCGACGTCGACGCCGAGCGCATATCCCGCACAGGTGTCAAGAAGGTCATCCAGCTCCACACCGGCGGCATGTGCCATCTCGACGCGGACATGACCCGTCAGGGACTCGACGAGATGGGCACGGACGACCTCGACCTCGTCGTGCTGGAAAACGTCGGCAACCTCGTCTGCCCGGCGGAGTTCGACACGGGCGCGGCGAAGAACGCCATGATACTCTCCGTCCCCGAAGGGCACGACAAGCCCCTTAAATACCCCCTGATATTTCAGGTCTGCGACGCGCTGATAATCAACAAGATCGACGTCCTGCCCTACTTCGATTTCGACATGGACAAGGTCGTGGAGTTTGCGAAGATGCGCAACCCCGACATCAAAATCTTCCCGATAAGCGCAAAGACCGGCGAGGGCGTGGATGCATGGTGCGATTGGCTTCGCGCTCAGGCCGCCGAGTGGAACGGCTGAACGCATTTTTCGACAACTTTTTATCAAAAACGCTTCAACTGTATATTGCAATCGGAAAAACAAGTGTTAAAATAATGACGGTCGTTTTATGCGGCCATATTCTAGTGCTGGATGCCGCCGGTTTCCGGCGATTGGAGAAGAAATATGAAAGATCTCAAGCACCTGCTCTATTTTGAAAACCTCCTTCAGGAGGCGCAGAATGAGCTTATCCTGCAGGCGCAGAGCGAGGGGAAGGTCTGCGTTGCTTATGTCTGCGAGAACACCCCGGAGCCGCTGCTGAACCTGCCGGGCGCGTTTTCTACGCGTCTGCGCGCGCCGCGCACCGGTTCCATGGAAATGGCAACCTACTACATGACCAGCTTTCTCTGCGAGTACAGCCGCGCCCTGCTTGAGCGCGCCATCGAGGGCGGCTACAACTTTGCCGACTGTCTCATCACTCCCGACGGCTGCACGATGATGAACCGCGCCGTCGAGAACATGGAGCTGCTGAAGGCTCTCGGCAAGGGCAAGGAGAAGTTTTTCTTCGAGTACATGGAGATACCCATGAAGGCCGACGACAACGGCCTGAATCTCTACACTCTCCAGTGCACGAATCACATCCTCAAGCCCCTGCATGAGCACTACGGCATCGACATCTCTGACAAGGCGATACGTCAGGCCGTCGCGGAGCACAACCGCATCTGCGAGCTTATCCGCGCCATCGGCGAATACCGCAAGGGCGACAAGCCGCGTATCACCGGCTACGAGTTCCACGTCATCACGCTGGCGACCTACGTCGCCCCCAAGTACCTGCTTATCGACAAGCTCGAAGAGACGCTGGAAGAGCTCAAGACCCGCGAGCCGGACGAAAAGGGCTACCGCTCCCGCGTGCTGGTAGTCGGCTCCGAGGTCGATGATACCGACTTCATCAAGCTCATCGAGGATACCGGCGCATATGTCTGTGCCGACCGTTTCTGCTACGGCTCGCTCCCCGGCAGAAACCCCATAGAGCTGACCGACGACGAAGACGCGCTGACGCAGATCTGCCGCCAGTATATGTACCGTGGACAATGTCCCCGTTACATGAACACCGCCAAGATGACCGGCCGCCGCGAGTACGTCAACGCGCTTGCAAAGGAATACGCCGCCGACGGCATCATCTACGAACAGATAAAGTTCTGCGACCCGTGGGCTTACGAGCGCATGATGGGTTCGCACATCCTGCATGACGATTACGGCTACCCCGTGCTGTCCGTTGACCGCCCGTACAACATCTCTACCTCCGGCCAGATGCGCACCCGCGTGCAGGCCTTCGTTGAGAGCATCGAGATAAAGAAGATCCAGGGAGGGGACAAGTGATGAGCAATAAGAGAATAGGCTGCGAGAATTTCGGCAAATTCTACACTGAGGGCAAGGTCAGGAACCGCCGCGAGTGGCGCGGTTTGGTGGACACGCTCTATGATTACTCCCGCTGGCTCCACAACTGGATCACCATGGCAAAGATGGTCTCGAAGCCGAGAAACATCAAGGCCATGTTCCGCTACCGCTGGATGGCAAACTACCTCGCCGTCCCCATGATGGTCGACCGTCATACGCAGGGTCTGCGCGGCGAGCATCTGCGCATCTGCCATTTGGAGCAGGATCTCATAATCGAGGACGTCGCAAAGCTGCTTGACGGTCTCTTCCGCGGCGACCGCCGCATCGGCAACGACAAGACGTTCTCCGACAAGGTCGTTCTCGTCGATGAAAACGAGATGACCGCCGTCATGATGGGCTTCCCGACCCTGAAGGGTCTTAGCCGCGAGACCCCGTCCACCTACGTCTCTGTGCTTCTGAACCAGCACGCAGCGGAGCATTACATCGACATCGCACAGGAATACGGCCTTGCGGGCGACGTCTGCCCTATGCCCGAGGCAGAAGCCGGCGTCTCCATCGACGACGACGCGCCCGTGCTCGGCGCCTGCGCCGTCCAGTGCAACACCACCTGCGACGGCTCTCTGCTCGGCAACGGCGTTATCTCCAAGCGTCTTGAGCTTGAGGACGGCATCCCCGTGTTCCAGCTTGCCGCCCCTCTGCGTCACCGCGAGGACGACGTGCAGGACTACGCAGCACAGGAGATCAAGAACGCCATCGCATTTATCGAGGAGCACACCGGCGAGAAGTGGGATTGGGACGCATATTTCGAGTGCGCCAAGCGCGTCAACTACGCCACCAAGTGCCGTCTCGAGTGGCTTGAGATGAACAAGACCGATTACCCGCAGGTATTCGGCTCCAACCTCGCCCTCTACACCGAGACCAACTACATGGCCATCTGCGGCAAGGTCAAGGCCTTTGAGGATGTTGACCGCAAGATAACCAAGCTCGCTGAGCGCGCCTACAAGAAAAAGAAGATGGCCGCGAACGAATACCGCCACAGAGCCATCATCTGGGGCGTCCAGTCGCACTTCTACATGGACTTCCTCGTGTGGCTGCTCAACTGCTGGGGCATCGTGCCGCTGACCGATATGCTCTCCATGGTCTCCACCAAGGAGCTCGTCACTGAGGACACCCCCGAGAACCGCGAGCAGGCATACTACGACATGGCATGGCTGACCGAGAACATGATCATGCGCAACCGCACCCACGGCGGCTACAAAGTCCTGCTTGACGAGCTGTGGGAGTACTGCACGGAGTTCAACGCCGACATGGTCATTCTCTGGGAGCACATGAGCTGCAAGGCGCTCGACGGCATGCACGGCATGTTCGAGGAGCGCGCCAGAGAGCACGGCATCCACCTCGTCTGGGTCACGCACGATCTGTTCGACCCGCGCGTGATATCCCGTCAGGGCGTGCGCGAGCAGGTGAACAACTACATGCGCACCGTCATGCAGGAAGAGCCTGTCGATCCCAGCCTTGAGAATCTCAAGGACGAGAAGTCCTGGTAAGGAGGAAATAAGATGTTCTGGAAAAAGCTCCGCAAGCTGATGATAAAGCTCGGAATAGCCGGCCTCGGTTTCTTCGCCGTCACCTTCGTCGTGTATTTCTTCAATCTCGACATGAAGCTGACCTCCGTCATGGAGGGCTTCATGCTCAAGCACTACGACAAAATCGACCGCGACCAGCACCTGTAAACGCAATGATCAAGCCCGACGCAGAGCGTCGGGCTTTTGCTTTTCGTGATACGGCTTCCCCTATTTTAAATTACCTGTATACTTTTCTGTTTAAGCTATCCGTTGCCAATGAAATGTACTTGATATATGGGTCAAGTACATCTTGAAATTTCTCTGGAAAATACATTTTTATCTCGTCGTAAAGTTTGGGACTGATATGGAAAACAACATTGTTGCGGAGCCTCCCGCTCCCGCATTTCAGGATTTTTCTGCAATCTATGGTCATAACTTGCCGCTTTGAAAATATCACCCAATGCAGCGGGCAGCTCGTGAAATTCGTTCCGCTATGTACTTGCGTTTCAAATGTGCGGACATGATGAATCTCGTTCCATGAAGTAAACAGCTTTCTGACCGGCGTGTGCAGTGTGATTCCTTCTTCGGAGAATGAAACTCGAAATGATTTAACATCGCATAACAGTAAGTATACGTTCAGCAGAACTGCAACGGCAAATGCGCCCCAAATACAATAGAAGCTTGCATCTATAATCGAAGTCCTACGTATATACGATATGGTCATGTCAGCAAAGAAAAGGCAAAATGCGCATAAAGAAATAATTCTGGGTATGGCGTAGTATGCAGATACCCAGTATTTTTTCGACGTTGAAGAAGACTTATCCGCTCGCATAATTTTCCTCCTTTCCCTGCATTTATTATAAAGAATCCCATTCTGCTTGTCAATTTTTGTGTTGGGTATTGCAATCGTCTAAATGCATAATTGACTTGCCGCGCGGACGGCCGTATAATCATGGCGAAAACACTCAAAAGGAGCAGGATATGAATACACCCTTCAAATATGATTATGTCGGCAGCTTTCTCCGCCCCGCGGCGCTCAAGCAGGCGCGCGCAGATTTCCAGAACGGCGCGATAGACGCCGAAGCGCTCAAGGCCGTCGAGGACGAGGCAATACGCGATCTCGTCGCCAAGCAGAAAGCCGCGGGCTACCACGTCATCACCGACGGCGAGTTCCGCCGCGCTACATGGCATCTTGACTTTATGTGGGGCTTCAACGGCGTCGGCCACAGTCCCACCAAGACCGGACTTCCCTTCCACGGCGAGGCCGCGATGCTCGACGACACCTACCTCACCGGCAAGGTCTCGCTCGACTCCCATCCGTTCGTGGAGCACTTCAAGTTCGTCAAGGCGCTTGAGGATGAGAACACCGTCGCAAAGCTCACCATTCCCGCCCCCGCACAGTTCATCGAGCAGATGATAATGCCCTTCGCGCTGGAGAACACCAGAAAGTATTACGCAGACAACCGCGAGCTCGCCGAGGACATCGCCGCGGGCTACAAGAAGTTCATCGCCGACGTCTACGCCGCTGGCTGCCGCAGCCTCCAGTTTGACGATTGCAGCTGGGGTATGCTCGTTGACCCGATGGCCTGCATGTATTTCGGCACCGACGAAAAGGGTCTTGAGACAATCAAAGAACAGCTGCTTGAGCTGAATAACGCCGCCATCTCCGGCAAACCCGACGACCTCGTCATCAACACTCATGTCTGCCGCGGCAACTTCCACAGCACCTACGCAAACTCCGGCGCGTACGACGGCGTTGCGCAGACTCTGCTCGCCCGCGAGAACGTCAACGCGTACTACCTTGAGTTTGATGACGCGCGCAGCGGCGGCTTTGAGCCTCTCACCGCGGTCAGCGGTGACAAGAAGGTAGTCCTCGGTCTGGTGACTACCAAACGCGCACTGCTTGAGAACAAGGACGGCGTCATCGCGCGCATCCACGAGGCGGCAAAATATCTCCCGCTCGACAGGCTCTGCCTCAGCCCGCAGTGCGGCTTCGCAAGCTGTGAGATCGGCAACAAGCTGACCGAGGCGCAGCAGTGGGCAAAGCTTGCGCTCGTCAAGGAGATCGCCGAGGAGGTCTGGGGCTGAGTCCCGCCCATTCACAGGATACCAGAGAACACCAAGTATGAAGCGCCGCACCGCCTCCTGCTTGGTGGTTTTCATACATTCACGCAGAAGGAGGTGGCCGCCATACCGCAGGTTGAGAGCATATACGCCAAATGGAATCCGTGGCACGGATGCACGAAGCTCAGCGCCGGATGCAAATACTGCTACGTCTACCGGCAGGACGCGATGTACGGCACGGAAGAAGCCGCCTCCGTCTGCCGCAAGACCGCGAGCTTCGACCTGCCAGTCAAAAAGAAGCGGGACGGGAGCTGGAAGCTGCCGTCGGGCAAAGTCATCTTTACCTGCTTCACCTCAGACTTTCTGCTGAGCGACGCCGACCCATGGCGGCAGGACTGCTGGGATATGATCCGCCGCAGGCAGGACTGCTTCTTCTATTTCTTCACCAAGCGCATCGACCGTCTGTCTGAATGTCTGCCGCCCGGCTGGGGCGGCGGCTATGAGAACGTCATAATCGGCTGCACGGTGGAGAATCAGGAGATGGCGGACTACCGCCTGCCGATCTTTCTCGCGCTGCCGATACGCCACAGAGCCATCATCGCCGCTCCCCTGCTGACGCCGCTCGATATAAGCGTATATCTCGACTCGGAAAAAATCGAAGAAGTCTCGGCCAGCGGGGAATCCGGCGCCGACGCGCGCCCATGTCACTACGACTGGATCCTCGCGCTTCGGCAGCAGTGCGCGGAGCGCGATATCTCTTTCCAGTTCCATCAGACTGGGGCGCACTTCGTCAAGGACGGCAAGATGTACCGTGTGCCGCGCCGCGAGCAGATCGCGCAGGCCAGAAAAGCCGGTATCGACTACAAGGTCGCGGCTCACGACCTGCCACTGTGCGCGCTGGAGCATGTCGCTTCTCTCCGTCAGGAGCCGGAGCAGCTTTCGCTGCTATGACGGTCGCTGGAGTGGATACGTGCGCAGAGTATGGACGCAAACTGCGTCGAATCCATCGCAAACCATGATCCGGATGTAAAGCCGCATATCATAGAGTTATAGGGCTGAAAAAAGCAGAGAGTTTTCCTCTCTGCTTTTACTTATTAAATCTCGCGGCGCTGTCAAACTCGCAGTTGGTGAAAATCACGCTCGCAGCGGCGCGGTAATCTTCGAGACTTCTGGATTTATTGAGCACTTTCATCTCGCGCCCGCTGTGCGGGAACAGGCCGTCCATGTAAAACCACAACTCCTTCATGCGCGATGTCGCCGCGCGCGCATCAAGTCCGCAGGTCAGATACGCGTCGAGAAGCGTGTCGTGGAACTCCCGCAGCTCATTGCGGCGGAGCGCAGCGCCGCCACGAAGCTCGCGGAACAGCGCGGGGTTCATCACCGCTCCCCTGCCCAACATGAACCGGTCTATTCCCTGCAGTGCGTTCACATCCTCCGGCCGGAAGATGTTCCCGTTATAGCACACCGGCGCGCAGCTGTTCTGAGCCGCAGTCAGGAACGCCTCGCGGTCAACCGGAGACTTATACATCCCGGACCGTGCCCGCGCGTGTATCGTCAGCTCCGCGATCGGGTACTTATTGTATATCTCCAGAATAGTGCCGAACTCGTCCACGGACTCCAGCCCCATCCGAGTCTTGACCGACACGGCGACCGGCGTGTGGGAAAAGATGTCCGCCAGCATATCATCCAGCGAGCTCAAATCGGCAAACGCGCCGCTCCCTTTATGCTTCGAGACGACCGTACCTGATGGGCAGCCGAGGTTCAGATTGACCTCCCTGTAGCCTATATCGGCCAGTTGCCGCGCGACGGCGAGAAACGGTTCCGCGCGATTGCACAGCAGCTGCGGCACCAGCGCAATGCCGGTGTTGTTCTCCGGCAGAACGTCCCGCGCCGAGGACGCGCGGAAATTCCCGCTGCCGTCAGGCGCGATGAACGGGGCGTAGTATCTGTCCGCGCCGCCGAAAAGGCGCGCATGGACACGGCGGTATATATGAGTTGTTATCCCTTCCATGGGCGCAAAATATGATCTCATGGCAAACTCCGGTTTTCTGTCTGTTCTCACCTGCCGTCGGCGGCAGATGCGGGCAGGAAAAATATATCTCATTTCTCCTCAAATGTGAAGAAAAATATTTTTCATGACTTGGATTGTTAACAAATATAATGTATAATTATTTTTATTGAATATATGTTGGAGGAATGGAGCTTGAAACATCAGGCGTTAAGCAGAGTTATATCCGCCGTGCTCGCCGTAATGTGCCTTGTGACGCTCATCAGCGGCGTCGCTGGCTTCGTCAGCGCGGGAAAGGATTTTTCGCAGGATCGCAGCGATTATAAAACTCTCCGCGACCGGATAGCCGAAGCCGAATCGCTCGACGCGCAGCTCAACGGCGGCAAGGCCGAATACGACAAGACCGCCGCGGAACTGAAGGCCGAGAAGGGGCAGTATGACGATGACGCTTCCCGCCACCGTGAGGAGCTGACCGAATACACCGCCACAAACGCTGGGCTTCAGATGGGCTCTGGCAGCATCGGCTCCGCCGCAAGCACTCTCGAAGACGGCTGGAAGCAGTATAACGCCGCGCGCGAGCAGTTCGACGCGATGGAAGCTGAATTCAACGTCGGCTATAATAAGTATCTCGCCGCCAAGGCGCAGATAGAATCCGGCTGGCAGGAATATAACAACGGTGTCGCCCAGATCGAGCAGGGCAAAGCGGCCATAGCCGAGGGGCGCGCTCAATATGACGCCGGCATGCAGCAGCTTGAGCAGGGTCGTGCGGAGCTTGCGAGCCGACGCCAACAGCTTGCGGATGCAGAGGCGGCGCTGCCGCAGTATGAGGCGGAGCTGGCCGCCGCGCGCACCCAGCTTGACGAGGCACAGACTCAGCTGAGCGAGGCCAAGCGCAAATACAAGGCTTCCCTAACCGCGTATAATGCGATCGACGCAATATACAGCCAGGCTCAGGCCATTATTGATAAAGTCCGTGAGGACACTGTCGGCGGCGAGCTGATATACGAAATTGCCAACAAGACCATTCAGGCGATGTTCGGCCGCAGCTTTGAAGACATCCGCAGCGATTGGAGCGCGAAGCGAGCCGAGCTTGACGCAGCCGGCGCGCAGCTTTCCGAGGCGGAAGCCCAGCTTGCGGACGCCGAGGCGCGTTACGCCGAGGGTGCTGCACAGCTTGAGGCTACGAAGCAGATGATAGCCGACGCGCCCGCGCAGCTTGCCGCTGCGGAAGCGCAGCTGGACGAAGGCGAAGCGCAGCTTCAGGCGCTGAAGAAGCAGCTTGACGACGGCGAAAAGAAGTTGGCGGAATCCGAAAAGATGCTGCCGCAGGTCAAGGCGCAGCTTGAGGCCGGTGAGGCGGAGCTTAAGAAGAACGAGCCCGCCCTGCTCGAAGCCAAGGCGCAGATAGACGCCGGACGTGAGCAGTTGGACGCTGTCAAGGCGCAGCTTGAGACCGGTGATTCCCAGCTCGACGCCGCGCTGGCGCAGCTCGGTGGGATGCGCGCCGAACTGAGCAAGACGGAGCAGAAGCTAAAGGACGAAAAGGATGAGCTCCTCGCCGCGTTTGACAAGATCAGCGGAATGCAGACCTCTGTCAGTGAGTACGAAAAGCTTCAGGATGAATATAAATCAGCCCGTCAGGCGCTGCTGTCCTATGACGACATCTCGGAAGACGTGATAAACGGCGATGAGTTGCTGACCGCGGCGAACAGTGCGGCGCGCTCGATGCACGTCGGATATATCGTCCGCTTCGTTCTCCGCGTTCTGATGAACCTGCTGATGCTCGCCTCCGCCGCTGCCGGTGCGGCAGCGATGCTGAAGGCTTTTGACAAGCTGAAGATAAAATATCCGCTGTGGCTCATCGCCGCGGCCTGCGCCGTGGGCGCGATACTGGCGGAGTCCATAAGTCTGGGGCTTGGCCGCGGGCTGCTGTATTCAGCGCTCTTCGTGCTGATCTTCGCGGCGGCGCTCTTCGCGCTGACCTTTGAGAAAAAGCAGGCTGCGCCAGCCAAAGCTGCGCAGTAAAGCTCATATACAGCACAACGTCCCGCCTTCCGGCGCAGCTGCCGGAAAGCGGGACGCTGTTTTTTTCTGCTCAGAACGAGACTGTCAACGGGCTTTTCAGACGCTGTACTTTTGGGCGTATTCCTCGTAATACTCGTCAAAGCGGTGAGAGTGCAGCTCCTTGAGGTTGATGACATACTCGTGGGTGTCATACCTGTCTGAGCGCAGCTCTATCGTCGCTATTGCGAGGTTTGAGCTGTGGTCGGCCACACGCTCGAAATTTGCAAGCAGGTCGTTGAACACGAAGCCGTTTTCAAGTGAGCACTCCCCGCTCTGGAGCCGTTCGACATGGTGCAGCTTCAGTTCGTCGCACAGCACATCGATCCGCTCCTCCAGCGGCTCCACGCGATACGCGAGCTCAACGTCGTTTGCGAAAAACGCCCGCGACGCGACATCCAATATCTCCTGCACGGCGGCACTCAGTACGCCAAGCTCATGCTCCGCCGCGCCGGTGAAGCGCAGCTTCTTCTGGCTTATCTCGCGCGCGGCTTCCGCAATGTTCATTGCGTGGTCGCTGATGCGTTCAAAATCGCTGAGGGTATGCAGGTATTTCGACACACTCTCGTTCTCCTCGCGCGTAAGCTCGCGTTCGGTTATGCGCATGAGGTAGGTTCCGAGCCTGTCCTCGTACCGGTCGACCAGTTCCTCCTCGCTCTCAACGTGCGCAAAAGCCTCGTCGCTGTATGTCTTGAGCAGTGCAACCGACGCGAGGAGGTTATTCTGCGCGGCCTTCCCCATATCCTCCACAGTCTGACGGCTCTGCTCCACGGCAAGCGCAGGATGCGCAAGGAAGCGTTCGTCAAGCCGGTCGAATGCGTCGACACGAGCTTGCTCCTCCTCGCCCTTTATCAGCGCGCAGGCCAGCTTTTCAAGCAGGCCGATGGCCGGAAGCAATGCCAAAGCGGTCACGAAGCGGAATGCCGTGTTCACAAACGCTATGCTGACGGCGTTCATCGTCATGTCCATGAATGTAAAGCCTATCGCCGCGTTCACGCCATAGAACAGCCCGCCGCAGAGTATTACGCCGACAAGCTCTATTTCAAGATATGCAAAGGCGGTGCGCCTGCCGTCGGTTTTCGCGCCCAGCGCCGACAGCAGCACCGGCATAGCCGCGCCGATCGCGATGCCGAGGATGACCGGATACGCAGCCGCAAAGCTGACCGCGCCCGTGACGGACAGTGCCTGAAGGATGCCGACCGCAGCGCTCGCGCTCTGCAGAATGCAGGTGAAAAGCGCGCCCGCCAATATGCCGAGAAGAGGATTTGAGAAGCTTGTGATGAGCCGCACGAACGCCGCGCTCTCGCGCAGCGGGGACACCGCAGTACTCATTGACTGCATCCCGAACATCAGCACCGAAAAGCCCAGCATGATGTCGCCCACGTGGCGGCGCTGCTGGCTGCGGCTGAACATGCGCAGGATTATGCCGCACACGGCGATAACGGCGCTGAGCGTGGACGTTGAGAACAGTGCGACCCAGCCGCTCCCCTCCAGCTCAGAGAGACAGATTATCCAGCCCGTGACACTCGTGCCCAGAAGCGCTCCGAGGATCACCGCGATAGCTTGCCGCAGCTTCATCATACCGGAGTTGACGAAGCCGACAACCATCACCGACGTTGCCGAGGACGACTGTATGACCGCCGTCACACCCGTACCCAACAGTACGCCGCGCAGCGGCGTCCCCGACAGGCGGTACAGCACAAGCTCCAGTTTGCTGCCTGCGACCTTTTTCAGCCCGTCGCCCATCAGTGTCATTCCGAACAGGAACAGCGCCACTCCGCCCAGCAGTGAAATAATATTGTTCAGATTCATTTGCATCCTCATACCGGCTCCCGCACAGCTTTATACAGTCCGCAGGAATGTGTCTATAAGTGTCTATTTTATACTAACAATTTATCCAGCCGGCGGCAAGCCGCAATAGCGAACAAATAAATCCGCCTTTTTTTTTAACGCTTCGTTCAGTATTGACATTAATTGATTATCGCGCTTGGCCGGCCGTAAATATTTACGTTTTGTTCAACCTCGCAGAAAGCCGCCCCGGCGAGGTAAGCGCTATTGGGACACCGTGCCGCTAAAGTACTTTTTGGACGATTATACCGTTTATACCCGTAAATGCGATGCAAATGATGTGATTGAGATAGACACATTTACTGAATTGAAAGCACTTGACAAAGCCTATGATATATAAATAACACAAAATTTCACCAAATCGCAAAAATTTTAAAAGTATCATTTGACTTTATATGGCGACTGTGTTATTTTCTTGTCAGCAAGTGAAAAGCTTGCGTGTCTTGAATGAGACGTTTTTCATTCGTTTTCTCACTCTCTTTTCTTTCACAACCGAACGGGAACTCTTTGCAGGCAGGCTTGGAGTTCCCGTTTGGCTTTTTCGCGTTTATGCGCTTCAGCTATGGACAAGGCGCGGCGCAGCGTGTACAATATGTGCAGACAGTTTTTGAAGGAGAAATATCATGCGTTGGATCGAAGTAAGCGTTGACACACCGGCCGAGCTTATAGATGAGCGCTGCCAGCAGATGGCGGACATGGGCGCGGACGGATTTGTTATAGAAAACGAGGCCGATTTTCAGAATTTCCTCGAAAATAATCACCAGTACTGGGACTATGTGGACGACGAGCTGGAGCAGAAGTTCGCGGGCGTCAGCCGCATAAAGTGCTACCTCAGCGACGACGCCGACGGCAAGGCCATCCTTGCGAAAATACGCGGCGCATACGGCGCGGTGCAGACAGCGTTTATCGAGGACAGCGACTGGGAGAACAACTGGCGCGAATATTATAAGCCCATCGAGGTCGGCGAAAAGCTGGTCGTCGTACCGGAATGGGAAGAGATACCCGCCGATGGGCGTCAGCCGCTGCGGCTCGATCCCGGCCTGATCTTCGGCACCGGCAGCCACGCGACCACGCGCATGTGTCTCGCCGCGCTCGAAAAATACTGCTCGCCCGAGACAACCGTGCTCGACCTCGGCTGCGGGAGCGGCATACTCGGCATCGGCAGTCTTGTACTTGGTTGCAGGAGCTGCGTCGGCTGCGATATAGACCCGAAGGCGCCGGACGTCGCGATGTCGAACGCCGCGCTGAACGGTATCGGGAGCGACAGGTTCCGTGTCTACGCGGGCGATATTATCGGCGACGCGTCCCTGCGCCGCGAGCTTGGCAGCGGGTATCAGCTTGTGCTCGCAAACATCGTCTCCGACGTTATCATCCCCCTCTCCGGCTATGTGCGGCAGTTCATGGCCGAGGGCGCGGTGTTCATATGCTCTGGCATAATCGAGGGGCGGCAGGACGAAGTCAGCGCCGTGCTTCAGAAAAACGGCTTTGAGATAGTCACTCACTACTGCGAAGAGGAATGGCACTGCTTCGAGTGCAGATAAGCATAGATAGATCAACACCCCGAATCGATGATTCGGGGTGTTATCTATTCAGAACGGCCAGGTCGGCAGCCAGCGCAGCAGGCGGCTTGCCGCCGCATTATCCACGCGCATCCCGCTGAGCGCCGGATAGAACATGATGAATACCGCCACGCACAGGACGGCCACTCCCACCGCGTATACGCGCCAGCGCGGGTTCCACTGCCGCATAAGCGCAATGACGTAGCCCAGCGCGAGGACGAGGAACACCGTGCAGGCGAAGTAGTGGTACTCAAAGGTTATGCGCGTGATGAACACCCACGGCAGGAGCTGTGCGAGGTAGCCTATGAGTATGAACGCCGCGCGGCGGTCACGCTTGGCAGCGGCTTCATAGCCCAGCACAAAGAGTGCGATAAGCCCCGCCCAGCACAGTATCGGATTCACAAACGCGCCGAAGCTCTGCCGCGTACCGTCCGTGCCGTAATCCAGGTAGTATAGTATCGGTCGGATATCGAGCACCCACTGATACCAGCGCGACGAGTACGGATGCGAAGCCGTGACGCCGGAGTGGTAGGTGAACATAAAGGTTTGGTTGTCCAGAACAATCTGCGCATACTCCTTGGTGAAGAACGCGCCGATGCCGGTCAGCCCCTTCGCCGCGCCGTAATGATAATACGAAACGTAATATATTGCTGCCGGTACGAGCACGAAAAACACAACGCAGAAGCCGCAGTTGCGTAGAAATTTGCCGAACAGATCTCCGCCTCTCTCATCGTCTTTTCTGTGGTGTGCACGGACGATCCAGTGCAGTGCCCATATGACCGCAAGCCCCGCGCCGGCATAGATGCAGGTCCATTTACTCGCCGCGCCGATGCCGAAGAACAGGCCGGACAGTGCGAGATAACGTTTCTTCCCGTCCTCGCACCACAGGTACATGAACAGGTACATCAGCAGGATGAAGAACACAGCGTAGGTGTCTATCGTGGCGATGCGCGTCTGCACATAGTGCATGAAATCCGCCGCAAATATGATAGTTCCGAGCACCGGAACCACTTTTCCGCCGAAAAGCTTCTTCAGAAATACATACATCACCGGCAGCATGAGGACTCCGAAGAGCGTTCCCATGAAGCGCCAGCCGAACGGTGTCACGCCGAAGAGCGAAATTCCGATGCCGATTATCAGCTTGCCGAGCGGCGGGTGGCTGACCTCGTACGGCCAGATGTCCTTCTGGTGCTCTATCGCCGTGCGGACATGGTAGATCTCGTCAAAGTAGCTGGAGTTCATGAAGCTCGCCGCGTCCGGTACATGCTCCTGTTCGTCGCACAGCTCCGGAGCATCGGCGGATGTTATGACGAGCTGATCGCCGTACGGGCTGTACACCGCGATCTCGTTCAAATACATATCGTTATCGGCGGTTATACGGAGATAACGCACAGGTTCAGTCGTGACCGTATCGCTCAGCTCTACCTCTTTCCACTTGAGCACCGCGACATAGTTCTGCGCAAATTCTCCGGCGTAGTTCCAGTTCTCGCCGTCTTCAGAACACTCAATGTAATAATTTCCGACATTTATGCCGCAGAACATGCGCAGCTTGCTTATCGGCATGGCGCTCTCAAGCTCCACGGTGACGCTCTCACTGGGCGAGAAAACGTGCGGGTTCTGCGCCGCCTCGGTATCGCCGAGGCCGATGAACGCGACTACCGCGTAGCAAAGCGCGATCACCGCCGCGGCGAGCCAGTCGCCGCGCCTCATCTTGCGTTCCGCAGGCTCCGCGCGTTTCAGCGGGCATTCCTTCAGCGAGGGCAAACCCATATAGAACAAAACTATAAGCAGCGCCGCCAGTATCGGCAGCAAGTAAGTTATCGTCATAGCAGTCATCGCGGCACATGGCCGCAGGTTCAGATTATACGCGGCCGCAGCCGCGATACAGGAAAAATATAACCCAGCTCGGCCGCAATGTCAAGCCGTGCTCACTTCCGCCGGTGCTTCCCGACGTCAAAAATCCCGCTGCCGAAACCGGCAGCGGGATTTGCGTGTCTGTAAGGCTTTAGCCGCGGAGCAGCTCGTGCAGCTCCTTGACGCTCGGAAGGACGAGGTTGGGCTTGCGCTCGGCGGCGTCTACCATGGCCTGATCCGTCTCGCCGGAGAGAACCAGCACGGAACCCGCGCCCGCGTTCTGCGCGACGGCGATATCGGTATAGAGTCTGTCGCCCACGGCGCAGATATGCTCGTTTGCGATGCCGGTCATCTCAGAGATAACGTCGATCATGTTGCGGTTCGGCTTGCCGATATAGGTCGGCTTCACGCCGCTGGAAGCGGTGAGCAGGGCGCAAATACTGCCGCAGTCGGGCAGGACCTCGTCATGCGGCATCGGGCAGACCCAGTCGGGGTTCGCAGCGATAAAGGTCGCGCCGCGGCGCAGGAAGTGGCAGGCCTTGTCGAGCTTCTCGTACACCAGCTCCGTATCGAAGCCCTGCACGACGACATCGACGGTCTCCGCATCGGTGTGGCCGTTCTCGTCGTTCACGAGATCGATGCCGTAGCTCACCAACTCGCGGTAGAACGCTTTCGTACCGGCAAGGTACACCTTCGCGCCGGGGTGGCGCTGGTTGAGGTACATACCGGTCGCCATGCCGGAGGTGAACACGTTCTCGGCCTCGCAGGGGAAGCCGAGGCGGCGCAGACGCGTGATATAATCCGTCCCTGCGCGGGAGGAATTATTTGTGAGGTATATGTACTTCTTGCCAAGCTTCGGCAGGTCGTTCATCAGCTCGATCGCGCCTTCGTATACGTTATCGCCAAGATAGAGCGTACCGTCCATGTCAAACAGGAAAAGCTCTATGTCCTTCAGGTTTTTTTCCATTCTTTCTCTCCGTAATTCTTTCTCTGTTTACTCTTTCGTCCAGTCGAGCGCGCACTTGACCGCACGGTGCCAGCCCTTGAGCAATCCATCCCGCTTATCGGCCGGCATTATCGGCTCGAACACCTTGTCCTCCGCCCAGTTGCGGCGGACGTCCTCAAGGCTGTCCCAATAGCCGACGGCAAGGCCGGCGAGATACGCCGCGCCGAGCGCCGTCGTCTCGATGCACTGCGGGCGCACGACCCGACTGCCGAGGATATCGCTCTGGAACTGCATGAGGAAATTGTTGGCGCAGGCGCCGCCGTCGACCTTCAGCTCGCGGATGGGGATGCAGCTGTCCTGCTCCATGGCGCGGGCAATGTCATAGGTCTGGTAAGCCAGCGACTCAAGCGTCGCGCGCACAAGATGCGCCCGGCTGAAGCCGCGGGTGATGCCGACTATCGCGCCGCGCGCGTCCTGATTCCAGTAGGGCGCGCCCATACCGGTGAACGCGGGGACGACATAGCCGCCCGCGGTGTCCGGCACCGCCTCGGCGTACTGCTGGCTCTCCGCCGCGCCGGATATCACGCCCAGCTCATCGCGCAGCCACTGCACCGCAGCGCCCGCCACGAAGATGCTGCCCTCAAGGGCGTATTCAACGTGATCCTCAAAGCCGACAGCGATGGACGTCACAAGTCCGTTCACGCTCTTGACCGGCTCGCGGCCGGTGTTCATGAGCATGAAGCAACCGGTTCCGTAGGTATTTTTCATGGTGCCCGGCTCGAAGCAGCACTGGCCGAACAGCGCGCACTGCTGGTCTCCGCCGGCTCCGGCGATCGGTATCTCGCCGCCGTACAGCTCGAACTCGGTCTTGCCGTAGACATGGCTGGAGGGTTTCACCTCAGGCAGGAGGCTCTCCGGAATGTCCAGCAGCTCAAGCAGAGCCTTGTCCCAGCACAGCTCATGGATATTGAAGAGCATCGTGCGGCTGGCATTGGTGTAATCGGTCACGTGGACACGGCCGCCCGTCAGCTTCCAGATGAGCCATGTGTCGATGGTTCCGAACAGCAGCTCGCCGCGCTCGGCGCGTTCGCGCGCACCGGGGACGTTGTCGAGCAGCCACTTTATTTTGCTGCCGGAGAAGTACGCGTCAGGCACAAGTCCGGTCTTTTCGCGGATCATGTCGCCGTAGCCTTCGGCAACCAGTTTATCGATGATGGGCGCGGTGCGGCGGCACTGCCAGACGATGGCGTTTGCAATAGGCTCGCCGGTGGCCTTGTCCCAGATGACGGAGGTCTCGCGCTGGTTTGTGATGCCGATGGCGGCAATGTCCGCCGCCCTCACACCGAGCTTATCCATCGCGGCGCGGGAAACCTCCAGCGTCGTATCCCAGATCTCTGCGGCGTTGTGCTCCACCCAGCCTGGCTGCGGGAATATCTGCCTGAACTCCTTCTGTACGCTCGCGCAGATATTGCCTGCGTGGTCAAAAAGGATGCAGCGGGAGCTGGTAGTGCCCTGATCGAGAGCCATAATATACTTCATAGTTTCAACTCCGTTTATTCAGATATGAGCGACTTTACTTGACGATGAGTCTGGTCATTCTCGCAAAGGTCAGGCGGTTGCGGATTGCGGAGGAAATGTCGAGGAACTCGCCGCGGATGCTCTCATCGATATCAAGCTCCGCGAGGGAGTGCTTCGCGCCGATCTTAGTGTAGAGGTCGATAAGCTCTTCGGCGGTGGGGATGGTCGCGATAACGTCGCGGATCTCCTGCCAGTGCTCCTTGATGTTCTCGGGCGGGAAGGTCTTGAGCACGTCGTTCTCGTTCTCCTTGAAGATGCCGTCGGCCAGGTCGCCGAACACGTCGCGCACCCATGCCGGATCAAGCGGCTCGTAGGGCTTGACCTCGATGGTGTCGCGCTTTGCAAGCTCGTGATATGCGCGTGCGCACATGATGGTGCCGATGCCGACGCACTCGCCGTGCATGCCGTGGGCGTTCTTGAATCCCTTGGGCTTCATCTCGACTAGGTGGGCGACAAGGTGCTCCGCACCGGATGCCGCGCGGCTGTTGGAGAGGATCTGCATGGTCAGGCCGGAGAGCATCTGAGTGTAGGCCATGGCCTCATAGTCAGGCTCCTTGCCCTCGGCAAGGTCGTTTGCGCAGCGCGCCATGATGTCCAGCGCTTCCTGAGCCATTGCGCACACCTTCGGGCAGAAGTATTCGCCGGAGACAATGTGGGCTATCTTCCAGTCAGCGATGGAGACGTACTTTGCGAGGATATCCTGCACGCCGGCAATGGTCAGGAAGCGGGGCGCGCCGGAGACGATGTTGATGTCGCAGATGACCGCGTCCGCCGCCTGCATGGGAATGGACTTTTTCTGGCCATCAATGATGATGGAGCAGATGTCCGCGGTGAAGCCGTCGGAGGAAACGATGGTGGGGATAGCGACAAAGGGGATGCCGAGCTTCCATGCGCTGTAACGGCCGAAATCCATCAGCGTGCCGCCGCCGACAACGACGATGTAGTCGGGCTTGCGCTCGAGCATGGTCATCATGTTCTCGATGAGTCCTTTCTCGCTGTGCAGTCCCTGTGCCTCAAGGACTATCTCCTGGTCGGCACGGACATGGTGCATGGTGGGCAGATTATAGGTGTTCGTATCATAGATGACAGTGCGGAAGCCGGTAAGGCCGCATTCATCCATGTATTTGTCGAAATTTTTGAGCGCGCCGTATTCGCATACGACGAGCTTGGTGCGAAGCTCATGGTCGCGTCCGCATTCGCAGACACCGGTGTACTTTGTGCAGTCAAGTATCATTGTCATATCCTCCGTTTGTTGCTTGCATTAACAGTATTGTTTCATGCTGCTTATTATAGCGTGTTTGTATGAATTTTTCAAGGATTAAGAATAGATAATTGTGAAAAAACGCAGTGGAAAGGGGAACGCCGCGAGCGACGTTCCCCAGCGCAAAAGGAGTGAACAAGATTGGCGGTAACTTACATGAGCCAGAAACCGTCTGTTCTGGTGTTTGCGACAGTAACAATTGTGTAGAATATACCCATTACCATACCGCCGAGATAAATATTGCCGGTTTTATCGTAGAACTTTCGCCCTATGATTGTGGCAACGGGGATAAGAACAACAAGCGGGAAAAGATTCACAACACGCATTGCGTTGAGCGGGAGATGCCCTGTTGAGGCAAACGTTATATACTGGAACGCAATGATTATGGATATACCCAATATATTGCCAATGCAGCTTACGAGAAGGACTTTCCATTCTGCCCATCCCTCAATACGGTTGCTGTTAGTGAACAGCGAGTTGCCGATGTAGAATACCGTAAACCCGATAACATAGGTCAGCGCAAGAACAAGATGCATGGGCTCGAATGTCTTTACAGCAATGACCCATATTCTAAAGTCAACCTTGAAGAGAAAGTCTGCAAGGAACACTATGTAGTAAAGGATTGCTACAACGAGGACTGAGAGCAGCAGACTTTTGAAGAATCCCTTTGTGGAGATTCTGACACCAATATCATCAACTGTTCTGCCTCTCTTCGCGTAGTAGAATTTGAACATCAAGATATAGACGATGAGGGAGAGGACGGTTATGCAGAGAGACCATACAACCAGCTCGTTTGTATTGGGCTGCCCAAAGAAGTTGTTGTATGTACTGGGAGCGCCGCTGCCTGCGCCGACCCACTTGTATTCAACAGGGAAGAGAAGCAACGGAGGTATTGCCGCATACAAAATCCACTGAAGCCAGTATATAAGCTTGTCCTTGCTGTCTGTGAATCCGGGGAGCTTGCGCGGCTTTTCAGCGGCAGCGAGTTCGGAGAAGAATGGGAGTTTCATAAAAGCACAGGCAAGAGGATAGATAAGCATAAAGAGACCGATGAGACCGATGAGGTTAATTATCTCTTTGATGAGCCAGACTTGATTGGTGTTTATAATTTCTTCATGCCCGGCTGGTACACCGAGTGTGGTATAGAAATAGGTAATAAGATCAGCGGCGGATGCCTTGGAAAAATGATTGAGTGGGTGTATTTCCTTGTTAACGAAAATCACACGGCTGTAAGTCTCTCCATCGATCTCGCCGTAATAGAATTTGCCGTCTTCTACTTTCTGACCGTGCTCAAGACCGGCGCCAACCTGATCGACAAAGTCAACAGCTTTGTCGCTTTCAAGGAAGCGACGTACATCTCCTCCAACGCTGTCGCACATCGTGTTCCATTCGTCACAGGAAGCGTATATGAGACCATAGTTTACTGCGAGATCAACAGGTGCGTTTATTTCTTCCATGAGTGCTTCAAGCTCACTCGTAAGGGTAAAACTCTGACCAGTGGAAGAACTTCCGCCTACAGTAGCATCTTCAAGCTTGAAGCTGTCAAACCAAGGTGCAGACCCGACAAGCAGAACCGCTTTCAGCTTCATGGGCTGACCAGCGGCAGCGCGGATGAGATTTTCTTTCATGGCTTCATTTGCCATTTTTGCGCCTCTTGAATGTCCGGTGACACCTATAAGAGACTGATCAACGAAATCAAGCTCATAGAGATAGTCAACAGCATCAACGGAGGTCATATGCCACGTCTCAAAGTCTGCTGGGCTTGAATGTCCATGACGGTATTCATCGACATTAAGTACAACATAACCGCGCCGAGATAGCTCGATCGCGTTAATGTCCTGCATTTCCTTGTTGTTGTAATTGCCGTGGCAGGTAACGATGCCGGGTAATGGATTCTCTGCGGTCGCGTCCTTAGGTCTATAAAGATGACCGCATAGTGTTGAACCGCTGTCTGTGACAATGTTGACGGTGGTAATCTGAACCTTGCCAAAATCGGTTTGAATCAGAGAGGCAAAAATGCAGCTCACCAGTATCAGAACCAGCGCGATACAAAACACTTTTTTTGCTGATTTACTCATTCCTTTCTTCCTTTCATTCTCTTTTTTTGCGTGGAGAGATGTTAGCACTATCACTTATCTCTCAAACTTCGGCTTCATTCTATCCGTCATTTTGCTGATTGTCATTATTCACAGTCCGTACATTTTAGAATAATTTTGTGGTGCTATTGTGCAAAATACGGCAAATGTGAGCTTATTATTTGACAAAATATTATCATTTACAAAAATGTTTTATTGAATTTGTACAAATGCCACAACAGCGCGCCTAACCGCGGCATACGCCCGCATGGGTGGACGACGACAAAAAAACAGCACGGAATGCTTGCTGACATTCCGTGCTGTTTTTTATATCGTGCATCGACAATGCAATATATGCTAAATTTTTCCTACGGGGGGGCAGCGCTGCTACTCCTCTTTAGCTTTCGGTATGTCAGCGGGGTCACGCCCTCGAAACGCTTGAAGAGCTTGACAAAATAGCTCACATCCAAAAAGCCGAGCGCGGAGGCGATGGCGCTCACGCTGTCGGGCGTGCCGCGCAGCAGCTCCTTTGCGCGCTCCACCTTGCGGCGGTTGACGTAGTCGGTGTAATTCTCGCCTATGTCGTGCTGGAAAAGGCGCGAAAAATAGCTGCGGCTCAGGTGGCAGAGCGATGCCATTTCGTGCATGGGTATCATCTCGTGCAGGTGCTCTTCTATGTATACGACGGCGGGGTATACCACGCTGCTTTTCTGCACGGTCTCTTCCGCGCTGATGTGCTCCTCCGCGCTGGTAAGCGCGTGTATCTCCACAGGGGCGTCGGCGCCGACAGCGGGAGCATCGCCCGGAAGACTTCTCAGCCGCCATTCATAGCTCATCATCCGAGCGCGGTTGTCCACGGCGCGGGCGACGATATACTGCACAATGGCGTTTATCATTTCCGCGATGCCGCGTATGCGCTCATACTCCATCTCCGGCAGACGCTGGTACAGCTCGCGCAGATCGGGCTGCAGGGCGCTCACCACATTGTCGGTGTGGAATGAGCTTATCTCGTTGACAAGGCGCTCCACTCCCACGTCGGAGCCGTTCGAGATGCGCACCTGCCCGAACATCACCGCGCCGAGGTATTGATCGCCCACGGTTATCGGCACGGCGACGTCCACAATGCCGCAGTGGCACAGATAGATGAACGGCTGATTGAGGCGTACCGCCTCCAGCCCGGCGAGCGAGTCGCACTTCTGGCAGCGTTTGCGGGATATGGGGTTTTCGCGGATGATGTTGCAAAAATCCGTGCGCATGCTGTGCTTCGTGATGGGCGTCCCCTTGTAGTCTATCGTGATTATAGCGGTGCCCGTCGCCTTTGCAAGCTGATCCTGCACCGCCTCCCAGCGGGGAATGTCCAATATGGTTTTTATGTCGAATTTGCCCTTGCTCATCTTGATAAAGCCTTTCTCACCCGCCGGTTGCCGGGAATACCTGCTCGTACACTATGCCGCAGGTCATGCATTCCGCGACGGAGTGTCCGTCCGTTGTGGCGGTGGCGGCGGTGTAGCTCTTCTGCACCCACATATGCTCATGCTGGCAAACGCCCACGCCGTGATCTTCACCATTGCACAGCGGCTTCTGGCAGTTGCGGCACTTGCCGTGCGCCGCGCCGTCTACCGTGCAGTGCCCCGCGATGCCGCACTCGGGAACGGAGTGCGCCGCCACGTCAAAGCCGGGGGAGCACGCATAATGCCCGCAGGCGCGCATATGCAGCGTCGAACCCTGATCCTCATTGCATTCCGGGCAAAGGCATTCCACCGTCAGCGCGCCGCCCGCGTCCGTGACACGTATGCTCAGCCGCTGGAGGCTGTCTCCAAGGGCGTTGGTGAAGCTCACGGCGGCGCGCCCGGCGCTGACCGGGATGAGCGTGCACCCGTCGGCGACGTACACCGTCTCCGGGCGGAGGTTCACGGCGGTCAGACCGTCCGCGTCCGTCAGCGTCTGGCGCGTGCAGCGGACGCTTCCGTCCGTGTCGGCCTCAAAATCAAACTGTATGCTCTCCACGCGCGCCCAGTCGCAGCCGAGTGCGGTCAATTCATCCGCCGCGGCGACGGCGTTCGCGCGCAGCGCGCCGTAGACCGCCTGTCCGCCCGCGCCGCGAACCTCGTTCGTCCCGCGCCCGCGCACTCTCGTAGAAGTCCGACGGGGTTTCTGCGCTCTGGAGGCATATGCTGTTATCGACAAACCTGTAAGTCCGCCAGCAGCCGCCCTCGCCGTCGTCATAATAGTTTCTGCCGTCGCGCGTGTCTATATAGCTTATCATGGACATCCGCTCGTTCTGCCTGCGCAAATATGCGCTTATCGCGGACATGTTGCCCATTATCGCGTCAACGTTCGGGAAAACATACTGATTGACCCATTGCAGGACATATTTTGCACACGTATCGGTCGTTATCAGGTAGGTCTGGTTTATGTGGCCGCATTTTATCTGTTCGCACTCCGCCGGAGTTCCGTCCGTCGGGAATTGAAATATCGCATCTTTCATCTCGTTCGCCTTATCTCTTTTTTTCGCTTTTTCTCAGCATCAGCACGGGTACCGCCGTCAGCAGCAGGACTGCCGCGGCCGCGAGGAATATCCCCGGCGTAGGCACGGTCTTGAGCTGGCCAAGCTCCATATAGGTGCTGTCGGAATTGCGGATGACCTCCGCGCCAATCGCGGGGCCGATTATCATCGGCAGCATGACCGCAAATATCATGCGGATGCCCTGGAAATGTCCAGCCTTGTCCTTTGGCGTCCAGTCGCGGATATTCGCGCCGAGTGCGGCGGACATCATCATGTACCCGCTCATCATCACGCTGCCCGCGACCATAACTCCGGCATTTCCGCGCACGAAGTACATCGCCGCAAGGCCGATGAGCATGATGGCCGCCGCGGGCACGGTGAAGCGCATTTTGCCGACCCGATCGATAAATCTGCCGGAGACGACGCTCACAACGCTTGCGAATATCAGCACCACGCCGAGGACTATCGCATAGTCCTTGATGCCGAGATAGTTCTGGATATAGATTATCAGGTATGGGAAGAACACCTGCACGGCGATTGAGAAAATGCTGAAAGCCGCGAAGGACAGGTAAAGCTGCGGATTCTCACGCACAACAGAGGGGCGCAGGCCGTAGAGCAGGTTTTTGAAATAGCTGTCCCGCCTCGGCGTGAGCCGCGGCGAATCCTTGATCAGCACGAGCGACACGAGTCCGACGACGGATACCGAGACGCCGAAGATGTTGAAAAACTCGCGCCATTTTCCTTGCTGGGTCAGCCCGTCAAAGCCGCCGAAGATTATCAGCATGGAGATGAGCGGCAGTATCGCCAGCACGCTCTCCACGCGGCCGCGGTTGTCACTGTCGGTGATATCCGTGACGTAGGCGTTGAAAGCCGCGTCGTTCGCGGTGCTGCCGAAGAAGGTCATCACGCAGTCGAGCACGACCACCATCACCGCCGCAGCCGCAGACGCGTTCGCCGCGGGGAAAAGCCGCCCCGCGTTCTCAGGTGTAATGTAGCCGAAAGCGGCGGTCGAGAGTCCCCAGAGTATGTAGCCCGCGCAGATGAATGCCTTGCGCTTGCCGACACGGTCCGACAGCGCCCCCATGAGAAGCGTCGTCACCGTCGCGGCGGCGGCAGACCAGCCGACCATCGCGGCAATATAGCCGGGGTCGGTGCTGATGGTGTTATAGAGGAACACGTTGAAATACATGTTCTCTATCGTCCACGCGAACTGCCCGAACAGTCCAATTAGTATCAGCGTGATCCAGTTCCTTACTCCAAGCCTGCTCTTCATTCTCATCTCTCCTTATAAGTGTGAGATTTTTTGAATTTGCGCTTTGTTATTTCAGATTCTCGTCGATTATGTTCAGGACAATATTTGCCGAGGTTTCAAGGTGCTCAGCAGTTATGTGCTCATAGGGGCCGTGGCAGGAGTAGCCGCCGGTGCCGATGTTGGGGCAGAGCAGGCCGCGGAAGGTGAGCTGCGAGCCGTCGGTGCCGCCGCGGACAGGCGCGGTGACAGGCTCGATGCCCTCGCGGCGCAGCGCGCGCTCCGCAAGCTCGACGATCTCCATGTGTTCGCCGATAAGCTCGCGCATGTTCCTGTACTGCTGGCGCACGGTCAGCTTCGCGGTGCCCTCGCCGTACTTCTCGTTTATGAGCTTTTCAATATGCTCCATCGTCTTTATGCGCTGGTCGAAGGACGCGGCGATATGGTCGCGGATGATGTAGCTCAGCATCGCCTTTTCTACCGTGCCGCTCATGTCGGTCAGGTGGAAGAAGCCCTCGTAGCCCTCGGTGTGCGCCGGAGTGTCGCCGGAGGGGAGCATGGAGTTTATCTCCATGGCCACGAGGCTTGCGTTTATCATCATGTTCTTCGCGCTGCCCGGATGGATGTTGAAGCCGTTGACCTCCCACTTCGCCGACGCGGCGTTGAAGGTCTCGTAGTTTATCTCGCTCAGCTCCTCGCCGTCAACGGTGTAGGCAAAGTCCGCGCCCAGCCGCTCAAGGTCGAGCAGCGCCGCGCCGTGGCCGATCTCCTCGTCGGGCGTGAAGCACACGGCAACGCGGCCATGCGGGCGCTTCTCGTTTATGATGCGCTCAGCGGCAGTCATTATCGCGGCGATGCCGGCCTTGTCGTCCGCGCCGAGAACGGTGGTGCCGTCGGTGGTGATGAGGGTCTGACCCTTGAGGGTAGCCAGATGCGGGAACTTTTCGACCGTCAGGCTGCGCCCGCTCGTGCCGAGGACGACGTTGCCGCCGTCATAGTTCTCGATGAGCTGCGGCTGAACGTTCTCGCCGGGGAAGTCGGGTATGGTGTCAAGATGGGCGATGAAGCCGATGCAGGGCTTGTCCTCATAGCCCTCGCTCGCGGGGATGAAGCCGTAAACATAGGCGTGCTCGTCCTCATATACGCCCTCCAGCCCAAGCGCGCGCATCTCGTCGGCCAGCATGTGGCACAGTGTGAACTGGCAGTCGCTGCTCGGTACGCTCTCCGAGGTCTCGGAGCTTGCGGTGTGGGTCTTGACGTAGGTAATAAATCTTTCGTAGGCTTTCATGTGCTTTCTCCTTATGTAAAATTGTTGAATATACGTTTTTTCCGCGTCACTTCAGTATTTCCGCGTAGACGAAAAGCCGTCCTTTGCGTGAGGTGCCGCCGGTGCCGGTGACGCTGCCCTTGCCCGCGCCGCGCAGGGAAATTATATCCCCCGCCGATATCTGCGCGTCGGGCTTCTCGGTCGGTTCATAGTTGAGGCTGACATTGCCGAGGCGTATCTCCTTCGCGGCCTCGGTGCGGCTGAGGTCAAACATTCCCGCCGTCACCGCGTCAAGCCGCATCGACATGACGGAAAAGCTCTTTTCCTTCACCTCGCGCTTCGCCTGCGGAACGTCCTCCGGCACGATATTCTCCGCCGTGACCCCGCAGCGTCCGACCTTGTCGATACTCAGCAGGTGCCGGTGCACGCTGGGCAGGCAGAAGATATACGCCGTGTCGCCCATGACGCGGATATCGCCGACCCACTCGCGGCCGACGCCCATGCCCAGCACCGCGCCCATATAGTCACGATGCCCCGGCTCGCCGAAATGCGCGGTCAGCTTTATCGCCGCGAAGTGCTCCGACGGGTCAAAGTCCTCGGCGCTCATATATTCCGGCAGGAAGAACGCCGCCGTCCGCTCGCAGTCGGCTCCGCCGCCGGAAAACACCACGGTGCAGCCGCGCCGCTTCGCCCATTTCTCGGTCTGATACCGCTCGGCGGGGCTGAGATACACGCTGGAGCAGACCGTGCCGCTGCGCTCGGCGCGCTCGCACAGATCCTCCATGCGGCGCAGAAGTTCATTTTTCTCCATTTTCAGTTCTGTCCAGTTCCAGTCTGTATTTGTGTGCGCCGTAGTTCGTCTTTTTCAGCAGCGCGTCTATCTGCTCCAGCACGTCCCGCACCTCCAGCGCAAACTCGTCCGACGAGGTGCGCAGGACGCCGGAACGCAGCGCCGAGAGCCTGATGAGATTGTCGTTCGTGACGACGCGGACGTCATAATTCTTTCCGATGTTATCTGCAAAGCGCTCGATATACGCGTCCGCCGTCTCGCCGTCCTTGGTGAAGGCGACGTGTATATTGTGGTACTCCTCGCGCGAGCCGGGGTTGCCGGGGGTGCGGAAGCCGTCAAACACCAGCACCAGCTCGCGTTTTGTAAAGCCGCAGTAATTCGACAGCATATCCATCAGCCGTCCGCGCGCAAGGCCAAGCTTTTCCCGCGCAAGCGCCGAAAGCTCCTGCGACGCGAAGATGAGGTTATAGCCGTCTACTATTATATACTGCTTCTTCGGCGGCACGATCGGTCGCGCAGGCGCGGAGTTCACCGCCGGCGCGCGGTATTCCGGCCGCTTTATGGGGCCGAACTCGCGCTCCATTATCGCTTCAAGCTCCCGCTCGTCGATGCTGAGGCTGCGGTACCGCCTGACCGGCGCGGGAGTCTCCTGCTTTTTCAGGCAGCTTTCAAGATGCATGTATTCCGGAACCTTGTCCCAGCGGACGTTGAAGCCGCCGCCGTGGGCGCAGAACACGGAATCCGCAGTGTTCTCCACGTCGCTCTCCGCGTCGTAGCCCATCTCCACAATAACATCTTTTTCGTTGTGACACGGGCGGTATCCCTCCACACGGCAGGAAAATTTGCCGCGTCCGCCGGAATATGCCGCCACTTCGCTTGCGTAGCCGTTCATCTCCGACACTGGCGCGCTGCCCTCGATGCGCAGCATTCCGCCCGCGTCGTCAGGCCCCGTGAAGCTGCCGGACATCTGGCGCACGTCGCTTATCGCGCGCCCTATCAGCTCCGGCGGCAGCTCTATCGAAAACGCGTACCACGGCTCGAGCAGCACCGATTTTGCCTGCATGAGCCCCTGCCGTATCGCGCGGTAGGTTGCCTGACGAAAGTCTCCGCCCTCGGTGTGCTTCAGGTGCGCCCGTCCGGCGGCAAGCGTCATCTTCACATCCGTCAGCGGCGAGCCTGTCAGCACGCCAAGGTGCTGCTTTTCGAGCACATGGCCGAGTATCAGCCGCTGCCAGTTGCGGTCAAGCCCGTCTTCCGGACAGATGCTGTCCACGACTATGCCGCTGCCGCGCGGCATAGGCTCCATTATCAGATGCACCTCCGCATAATGGCGCAGCGGTTCGAAATGGCCTACGCCCTCCACGGTGTCTGCAATGGTCTCCTTATACATGATGCGCCCCGCGTCAAGCGCGACGTCAACGTCGAAACGCTCCTTGACAAGCGCGCGGAACACCTCCGCCTGCACCTTGCCCATAAGCTCAACGCGTATCGCCCTGCCGCGCTCATCCCAGCGGATGTGCAGCTGCGGATCCTCCTCCTGAAGCTGCATCAGCTTCGGCAGCATCACGCGCGGATCCTCCGTCGGCGGCAGCAGCAGACTGTAGCTCAGTACTGGCTCCAGCACCGGCTCCGCCGAGACGTCCGCCTCCGCGCCCAGCCCCTGACCGGGGAAAGTCTCGCTCAGGCCGAGCGCGGCGCAGATCCGGCCGGGCTTCACCGTATCGACGGCCTCGTATTTTATGCCGGAATATATGCGCAGCTGACTGATCTTCTCCTCATGCTCCGCGCCGTCCTCGCCCGCGTAGCGGATAAGCTGCCGCACGGACAGCTCCCCGCCGTTCACGCGGAGGAAGCTCAGGCGCTTGCCCTGCGCGTCGCGCGCGATCTTATACACCCGCGCGGAGAACCCGTCCCCCGCTGCTGCCGGTATCGCGTACTCGTCGATCGCCTGCATGAATTCTTCGACGCCCTCGGTGCGAAGACCGGAGCCGAAAAAGCACGGGAACACGCGCCGCGTCTTTATCAGCTCCGCGATCGTATCGCGGCTCAGCTCCCCGCGGCTCAGATATTCGTCCATCGCGGCCTCGCCGCACACGGCGAGCCGCTCATTGAGCGCGGCGGCATTTTCCCCGAAGTCCACACACTCCGCGTCGAGCCGCCGTTGCAGATCTGCCATTAGCGCGGCTCTGTCACAGACGGGCAGGTCCATCTTGGTCACAAATATGAAGGTCGGTATCCCGTAACGCCGCAGCAGCTGCCACAGCGTCTCCGTGTGCGCCTGCACACCGTCCGTCCCACTGATGACGAGAACCGCATAATCCAGCACGCGCAGGCTGCGCTCCGTCTCGGAGACGAAATCGACGTGCCCCGGCGTATCCAGAAGCGTAACGCTGCTCTGCGGCAGGTCGATCACCGCCTGCTTTGAGAATATGGTTATGCCGCGGGAGCGCTCGATCGAATGTGTGTCAAGATACGAGTCGCGGTGGTCAACGCGGCCAAGCTTTTTGATTTTTCCCGAAAGGTACAGCATGGCCTCGGACAGCGTCGTTTTCCCCGCGTCCACATGAGCCAGAATACCTATAACAACATTTTTCTTCATGGGTGATATTTTACCAGTGTTGAACAAAAATATCAAGGATAAGTAAACGCGCCGCCCTCCTGCCGTATAGGGTTACATAACATGTCATCACTATGCATACGTTCTGTAATTGCGCGCATATTTTTATGATATTTTTTTGCAACTATGACTACCATTTTTGTAAATGCTGTGATATAATTACTTGTCATAATATATAATGCTTACAAAATGCCTTAACAGGGGGAAATCACATATATGAAGAAGATACTTGTTCTGGAAGACGAAGCAAATATCCGCAGCTTTGTGGTCATCAACCTGCGCCGCAGCGGCTTCGAGCCGATAGAGGCCGAGAACGGAGAAATGGCTCTTGAAAAGCTCAAGCAGAACCCCGACATCTGCCTTGCCCTGCTGGATGTCATGCTGCCCGATATCGACGGGTTTGAGGTCTGCCGCCGCATCCGCGCGACCGGCTCCAAGATGGGCATCATCATGCTCACGGCAAAAAGTCAGGAGATCGACAAGGTCACCGGGCTTATGACCGGCGCGGACGACTACGTCACCAAGCCCTTCTCCCCCGCGGAGCTCACAGCGCGCGTCGACGCGCTCATCCGCCGTCTCGGCGTTGACGAGGAGGAGAAGAACTCCGTTGAGATCGTCAGCGGCCCGTTCGTGCTTAACGTCCGCAACCGTACCCTTGAAAAGAACGGTCAACGCCTGAAGCTGACCCAGATAGAATACCTGCTGATGAAGCTCTTCATGGAGAATCCCGGCAAGGCCATGAGCCGCGAGGACATTCTCTCCGCCGTGTGGGGCAGCGAGTTCGGCGGCGAGCTCAAGACCGTCGACGTCAACATCCGCCGCCTGCGCATCAAGATAGAGTCCGACCCGACAGAGCCTGAATACCTCACTACCGTCTGGGGCTACGGCTACAAGTGGGGCTACTGAGCCAAGCGGCGCAAAAATCCATCACTGCAAAACGGAAGTATTATGAATGTTTAAAGACCTGAAAACTCAACTGTTTGCCTCCAGCATGGCGGCAATAGTCCTGCTGCTGCTCGCGGTATGGTTCATCACCCGCGCGATATACACGCCCGCGATAATCATCATCGTTCTGATGTGCATCTTCCTCGTCGGCGTGAACCTCTGGTTCTCGCGCTTCGTGTCCGAGCCTATCGAGAATCTCACCGAGGCCGCGCGCCACATCGCCGCCGGCAGCTACGGAGTCAAAATTGAAAAGACCAGCGAAAACGAGCTTGGCCGCCTTACCGACGAGCTGAACAGCATGTCGGAAAAGGTCGCCGTGGCGGAGAAATCGCGCACGGAGTTCATCTCCCAGGTGTCGCACGAGCTGCGCACCCCGCTCACCGCGATAACCGGCTGGGCGGAGACGATAGCCTTCGACGAGGCCGTGCAGGGCGACTCGCTGCGCGGGATAAACATCATCTCCAAGGAGGCCGAGAGGCTTACGGGCATGGTGTCGGAGATGCTGGAATTCACCCGCATACAGGACGGACGCTTCAATCTCCGCGTCGAGCTTATCGACATCGCCGCCGAGCTTGAGGACGCGATATTCACCTACGGCGAGCTGATGCGTCAGGCCGGTATCGAGGTGAACTACACCCAGCCCCCCGCTGAGATCCCGCTCATCCCCGGCGACCCGGAGCGGCTGAAGCAGGTGTTCCTGAACCTGCTCGACAACGCCGCGAAGCATGGCGGGGACGGCAAGAAGGTAGACGTCGCGCTCACTGCCGACGCCGCGGGCGTACATATCAGCATACGCGACTACGGGCGCGGTATCCCGACGGGCGAGCTGCCGCACGTCAAGGAGAAGTTTTATAAGGGCAGCTCAAAGAATCGCGGCACCGGCATAGGTCTTGCCGTGTGCAACGAGATAATCACGCGGCACAGCGGCGCGCTCGATATAGAAAACGCGGAGGGCGGCGGCTGCATCGCAAAAATAACTTTACCTATCAGTAACTAAGGAGAAAGCATGGCAAATAACAAAGACTGCGGCTTCCGCACCTCGATAGGCGGACAGGCGCTCATAGAAGGCATACTCATGCGCGGCCCGAAGAAGCAGGCCATCGTCTGCCGCACGGCGGAGGGGCTTGTGGAAAAGGTCGATGAGCTAAAGCTGCTAAAGGACAAATACCCGATATTCGGCTGGCCGTTCATCCGCGGCTGCGTGACCTTTATCGACTCCATGATAAAGGGTATGCAGGCGCTCACCTACTCCGCGGAGCTTGTGCCCGTTGAGGATCAGGAGCCGGACAAGCTCGACCAGTGGATTGAGAAGCACTTCGAGGCCGAGAAGGCGTCGAAGATAGTCATCGGCACGGCGGTCGTCCTCGGCATCGCGCTGGCGCTGTTTCTGTTCATCTTCCTGCCAACGCTGATAGTCGGCCTCATAAAACCGCTGACGCAGAACCTCGTCATCCGGAATCTCTCCGAGGGCGTCGTGAAGATCATTATTCTGCTTGCCTATATGCGCCTTTGCTGCTGCGTAAGCGACGTAAAGCGCCTGTTTTCCTATCACGGCGCGGAGCATAAGACCATATTCTGCTATGAGCACGGCAAGCCCCTCACGGTGGAAAACGTCAGGACGGAGTCCCGCTTCCACCCCCGCTGCGGCACGAGCTTCCTGCTCGTCGTCGTTGTCGTCAGCATCCTTGTTAACTCCGTCGTCACCCTGACAAACAGCTTTGCGCGCATGGGAGCGCATCTGCTGCTGCTTCCCGTAGTTGTCGGCATAAGCTATGAGATAAACCTCTGGTGCGGCCGGCATGACAACTGGCTGTCCGCCGCGCTCTCCGCGCCGGGCAAATGGCTCCAGCACATGACCACGAACGAGCCGGACGACAGCATGATCGAGTGCGCGATTCGCGCAATGGAGCTTGTCATCCCCGAAGAAAAAGGCAGCGACGCCTGGTAAATCAGAATTGAGGATTGCCGGATGAAAACTTACAACGACATTTATCTTGAAACGCGCAACGCCCTGCGCGCAAGCGGCATCGAGGGCTACACCCTTGAAGCGCGGCTGCTGGTGGCCACCGCCGCCGGAAAGTCCGTCGCGGAGCTGCTGCGCGACATCAATCTGTACACCACCGCCGCCATCGACGCGGAGGTTCAGGAGCTGACGCGCCGCCGCCTCGCCGGTGAGCCGGTCGCGTACATTACGGGAGCTTGGGAGTTTTACGGGCTGCCGATGAAGGTCACGCCCGACGTGCTCATCCCCCGCATGGACACGGAGCTGCTCGTGACCACTGCCAAAGAGCTGCTGCTCGGACGCAAGATGGACGCGAGAATACTTGACCTCTGCTGCGGCAGCGGCTGCATCGCCTGTGCGCTCGGTCACGAGCTGCCGGCAACGAAACTCGTCGCCGTCGATATCAGCGCCAACGCCCTCGAGATCGCGCGCGAGAACTTCGCGTCGAACCGTCTCGGCTCCCGCGCCATCTGTATTCAGGCGGACGCTACCTCCTCTCCTCCGATGAGCATCGGCCAGTTTGACATGATCGTCTCCAATCCCCCGTACATTGCCAGCGCCGAGATAATGACGCTTGACTCCTCCGTGCGCGACTATGAGCCGATATGGGCGCTCGACGGCGGCGAGGACGGGTACCGCTTCTATAAGGCAATAATCAAGTATTGGAAGAGCCTGCTCCGCCCCGGCGGATTCCTGCTGTTCGAGGTCGGCGAGGGGCAGGCCGAGACGGTCAAGGATATGCTGAGCTCCGCCGGCTTCCGCGCCGTCGGCTCCAGACTCGACACGCTGAACATTGAGCGCGTCGTGATAGGCAAAATGTAAGCGCCCATGGAAAGAAAGCCGAAATTTGCGCTCATCCACGGGATAATAAACGTACTGCTGCCCGTTATACCGGTTCTGATGCACAGAGGTGTGTTCGGCGTCGCGGAAAACACGTGGCAATATATCTGGCTCATCTTCGCGGTGCAGGTCGTGCCGCCGCTGTCCTCGCTCGCGGGGATCGTTATTGCTGGCATTCAGCTTAAAAAGACCCGCGCATCCACCGTCAGAGTCGGATTACTGCTGTCCTGCTGCGGGCTTGCACTGTACATCGTTTTCAGATTTATTCTGAAGATATAATTCAACTGCGAGAAAATCTACTATTATATATAAAGGAGAGCTACACATGGCTGAAAAGAAAAAAACCGTTCCGGTCGTCGCCGCGCCCACGACCGATAAGAAAAAAGCTCTTGAGACCGCTATTGCCAGAATCGAAAAGGATTACGGCAAAGGCACCATCATGCGTCTGGGCGACGATATTCCGGTTAACGTTGAGGCTCTGTCAACCGGTTCGCTCTCTCTCGACCTCGCCCTCGGCATCGGCGGCGTCCCCCGCGGACGTATCGTCGAGATATACGGCCCCGAGGCTTCCGGTAAGACTACCCTTGCGCTCCACGTCGTCGCTTCCGCGCAGAAAAACGGCGGCGAAGCGGCGTACATCGACGTTGAGCACGCGCTCGAGCCTGCTTACGCCCGCGCCCTCGGCGTCGATATAGACAGTCTCCTCATCTCCCAGCCGGACACCGGCGAGCAGGCGCTCGACATTGCCGAATCCCTCGTACGCTCCGGCGCTATCGACGTGCTGGTCATCGACTCCGTCGCCGCGCTCATCCCCCGCGTTGAGCTTGAGGGCGAGGTCGGCGACACTGTCGTCGGCGCGCTGGCGAGACTGATGTCTCAGGCCATGCGCCGTCTGGCCGGTGCGATAAGCAAAAATAACTGCACCGTTATCTTCATAAACCAGCTGCGTCAGAAGATCGGCGTCATGTACGGCAACCCCGAGACCACCCCCGGCGGTCTGGCGCTGAAGTACTACGCCTCCGTCCGTATCGACGTGCGCCGCATAGAGACGCTGAAAAACGGCACCGAGATGATCGGCAACCGCACCCGCGCCAAGGTCGTCAAGAACAAGGTCGCTCCCCCGTTCCGCGAGGCGGAGTTCGACATCATGTACGGCGAGGGCATCTCGAAAATCGGTGAGATAGTCGATCTCGGCGTCAAGCTCGAGATAATCGACAAGGCCGGCGCGTGGTTCACCGTTGACGGTCAGCGCGTGCAGGGCCGCGACGCCGTGAAGGAATATCTGCGCAATAATCCTGAGGTCTGCGACAAGATCGAGCAGGAGATCCGCGCAAACTCCTTCAAGCTCATGAGCCCGCAGGCGCGCAAGGCCGCGCAGGTCTCCGGCCGCGCCGTCGATATAACCGCGTCGGACTTCGACGAGGGCTGATACGGTCATGGTCGTCACCGCCATCAGGCAGACCTCGTCCGACCGGCTGATAGTTACGCTGGACGAGGCGGAGGAGATAAAAACAACTCTGGGCGTTGTGACAGAGCACCGGCTCTATAACGGTGCGGAGCTTGACGACGCGGCCGCCGAGGCGCTGCGCCGCGATTCCGCCCGCGCCCTCGCGCGCGACCGTGCGCTCGGCATGGTGTCGCGCCGCATGTACTCCCGCAAGGAGCTGCGCGACAAGCTGGTTCAGAAGGGCGAGGACGCGGACACCGCCGCCTACTGTGCCGACTGGCTGGCCGAGCACGGCTTTATAAACGATGAGACCTACGCCGCCGCGATCGTGCGGCATTATGCAGCGAAGAATCTAGGCGTCAGCCGCATCCGCATGGAGCTCAGCCGCCGCGGAATAAGCCGCGAGCTGTGGGAGGATGCTCTGGCTGAGATGCCGGAGAACGACAGTGCGCTTGAGCGCTACCTGCGGCAGCACCTGCCCGATCCGTTTGATCTTGCGGCGGTGCGCAAGGTGAGCGCGGCGCTCTACCGCCGCGGTTACTCCTGGGACGATATCCGTACGGCGGTTGAACAATACAGTAAGCAATACGAGGATTTCTGATGAGTACATTCGCAATGATCTCTCTTGGCTGCGCCAAGAATCTTGTCAACAGCGAGCAGATGCTGTACCTTATGAGCGAGGCGGGCTACGAGCTTGTCCCCGACCCCGATGGCGCTGATCTCGCAATAGTCAACACCTGCGGCTTCATCGACGCCGCAAAAACCGAGGCCATAGACAACATTCTCGAAATGGCCGAGCTGAAAAAAGCCGGAAAGCTCGGCGGCCTTATCGTGACAGGCTGTCTCGCCGAGCGGTACAAGGACTCGATACAGAGCGAGCTTCCGGAGATCGACGCTGTGCTAGGCGTTGGCAGCTTCGGCGATATCGTCGCGGCGGCTAACGCCGTCTGCGAGGGGCGCGGACTCAGCCTGTTCGGCAGCAACAGTGCCGCCGTGGATGAGATTCCCCGCGTCGTCTCGACTGGGCCGGGCTGGGCGTATCTGCGCATCGCCGAGGGCTGCAACAATTTCTGCGCCTTCTGCGCGATACCTTATATCCGCGGGCGCTACCGCTCAAGGCCGATTGAGAACATCATCGACGAGGCGACGGAGCTTGCGCAGCACGGGGTCAAGGAGCTTATCGTCATCGCGCAGGACATCACCCGCTACGGCACGGATATCTACGGCAAGCGCAGTCTTGCCCGCCTGTGCCGCGAGCTTGCGAAGATAGACGGCGTCGAGTGGATACGGCTGCACTACCTGTACCCCGACCAGTTTGACGACGAGCTTATCGACGAGCTGGCCTCGAACGACAAGGTCGTCAAGTATCTCGACATCCCGATACAGCACATCAACAACGCCATTCTCAAGCGTATGAACCGCCGTGGGACCGGCGACGAGATACGAGAACTGTTCAAAACTCTGCGCGAGCGCATCCCCGGCCTTGTCCTGCGTACAAGCCTTATCGCGGGTCTGCCCGGCGAGGGCGAGGCGGAATTCGAGGAGCTGTGCGAATTCCTGCGCGAGGCGCGCATAGAGCGCGTCGGCGTGTTCCCCTTCTCGCCCGAGGAGGGCACTCCGGCGGCAAAGATGGAGCATGTGGACGAGGACGAGGCTCGCCGCCGCGCCGATCTCATTATGCAGCTCCAGGCTCCGATAATGGACGATTTCTGTCAGAGCTTCGTCGGCAAAACAATCCGCGTGCTCTGCGTCGGCTATGACGAAGAGCTTCAGCGCTGCATCGGCCGCAGCTACGCCGACTCCCCCGATATCGACGGGCTGGTGTACTTCACCGGCCGCTGCCCCGAAGGCGAGATGACCGATGTTCTGATAAGCGGCGCGGACGACGGTATGCTTATCGGCGACGAGATATAAAAAGAGGTGTGAGCATGAATACTACCGCAAACAAGATAACTATGTTCCGCATTGTCCTGATACCCGTTTTTCTGGTGCTTGCCTACACGGGGCTGAAGTACTGGGCGCTTGCGGTTTACATAATTGCCTGCCTGTCCGACGTGGCCGACGGCTACATCGCACGGCACTACAATCAGGTGTCAAACTTCGGCAAGTTCGTTGACCCGCTGGCTGATAAAATGCTGGTGCTGTCGGCGATGTGCTTCTTCATTGAGAACGGCCAGATGCCCGGCTGGGCAGTCGCGATAGTGCTGTTCCGCGAGTTTGCGGTGTCCGGTCTGCGGCTCATCGCCGTGGAGCAGAGCCGCGTCATCGCCGCCGCGCGCTCCGGCAAGATAAAAACCGGCTGCACGATGGTCGGCCTCGGCGCGATGCTGGTGTTCGGCCAGCAGTACCCCGTGGTCAACCTTGTGTGCTATATTCTCATCATCGTCACAACCGTCTATTCCGGCGTGGAATACTTTGTCGCAAACCGCGACGTTTTCAAAGCTCATTCTTGACATGTTTTGGGAGGACATATGAAGCTTTATAATTCTGCAACCAGACAGCGCGAGGAGTTCGTGCCGAATCATCCCGATATAGTGAAGATGTATACCTGTGGCCCTACCGTGTATCATTTCGCGCATATCGGCAATCTCCGCTCCTACATCATGGAAGACATTCTGGAGAAGTACCTGCGCTACCTCGGCTATAACGTCAAGCGCGTTATGAACATCACCGACGTCGGACACCTGACCTCGGACGCCGATGAGGGCGAGGACAAGATGCTCAAGGGCGCAAAGCGCGAGCACAAGTCCGTCATGGAGATCGCGAAATTCTATACCGACGCGTTCTTCTCCGACTGCGCCAAGCTCAACATCAAGACGCCGGACGTCGTCGAGCCTGCGACGAACTGCATCGACGAGTACATCAAGATAATCTCCAAGCTCATGGACACCGGCTACGCCTATTTTGCCGGCGGCAACGTGTATTTTGACACCTCCAAGCTCGAGAAATATTATGTTTTCAACGACTTCAACGAGGAAGACCTCGCGGTCGGCGTGCGCGAGGGCGTTGAGGAGGACAGCAACAAGCGCAACAAGAACGACTTCGTCCTGTGGTTTACGAAGTCGAAGTTCGAGGATCAGGCGCTCAAGTGGGATTCCCCGTGGGGCGTCGGCTACCCCGGCTGGCACATCGAGTGCTCCGGCATCTCGATGAAGCACCTCGGCGAGGATCTGGACATCCACTGCGGCGGCATCGACAACGCCTTCCCGCACCACACCAATGAGATCGCGCAGTCTGAAGCCTACCTCGGCCACAAGTGGTGCAACTACTGGATGCATGTGCTGCATCTCAACACCAGCAGCGGCAAGATGTCGAAATCCAAGGGCGAGTTCCTGACCGTATCTCTGCTTGAGCAGAAGGGCTATGACCCGCTGGCCTACCGTCTGTTCTGCCTCCAGAGCCATTACCGCAAGTCTCTCGTGTTCACATGGGAGAACCTTGACAACGCTCAGGTCACCTACAACAAGCTCGTTGCCAAGGTCGCAGCGCTCAAGCCCGACAACGGCGAGCTTGACGAGGAAGCGATGACCGCGCTCCGCGCGAAGTTCACCGCCGCGCTCGACAATGACCTGAACACCTCTCTCGCCGTCACTTCGCTGTACGACGTGCTGAAGTACAAGACTAACGACGCGACCAAGCTCTATATGCTTGCGGACTTTGACCGTGTACTTGGGCTTGACCTCATCAAGAAGGGCGACGCGAAGCGCGAGGAGCTGAAGAAGCAGGCCGCGGTCGCGGGGCAGTTCACCGTCATCTCCGAATCCGGTGAGGCTGACGCTGAGGTCGAAGCGCAGATCATGGCACGTCAGGACGCGAAGAAGGCCAAGAACTATGCCGAGGCCGACCGCATCCGCGACGCGCTGAAGGCACAGGGCATCGAAGTCACCGATATTCCCCACGGCGCAAAGTGGAAGCGCATATGATCACAAGATAAAAGCGAGCGGAACACCCGCTCGCTTTTTCATTCCTATATTATTCAGCTTTCTTTGCGATGCACTCGTGCAGGGTCTGCATGATGGTGTACGCGCTGTCGCAATCGACCTGACCGGGTGCGCTTGCGGCCTTGAGGCTGCAGAAGGTGAGGCAGGAGCCGAAGATCTCGCCCGTCAGGCGGCTCAGCATGCCGTCCCCGCCCATCGCCATGGTGAGAACAAGTCCGTCGTCCTCGCCGCTGGTCATCATCTCCGTCGCGGTGAGCAGCCTGAGAAGATCCTTCTTGCTGGTCGCCATCGTCGCGCACTTCTGGATATCTGCGCCCAGCTCGCGGCCATGCGCGATGTAATTGCATATCCACTCGACAGACGGGGTGTCCTTGAAGTTATGGTAAGTATACACGGAGTAGACGTTCTTGGCTCTTGCGTAGTCGATAAGCTCCTTCACGCGCTCATCGCCGATCCAGTACTCGATATCGACGAGGTCAAGGCAGCCGGAGTCTATCATGGCCTTGGTCAGGGTAATGTACTCCTCCGCGGGGAGGTCAAGGTGGCCGCCCTCATTTACGGAGCGGAAGGTGAAGAGTATCGGGAACTCGCCGAGGCGCTCACGGATGCGGCGGACGTTGTCCTGCATCTTGGCGGGATCATGGACGTCCTCGCTCCAGTCGCCTCTGTACTCTATCGCATCGACACGGGACTTCTTCACAAGCTCCATCGTCTCCAGCGCGTCTTCTATCTTGGGATCCATGATAGAGCAGATTATCTTCTCTCTGCCCTCTCCGAGGGTAACGCCGCGAACCTTCAAAGTTTTCATTCTTTGGCTCCTTTCTCAGTTTTCAGCAGATTCTTTTTTATAGAGATTGTCGCAGTCGGCGCTGCGCTTGTCAACTATGTTCGAGATGACAAGGCCGATCAGCGCGACGATAACGGTCGTGAACACAGGCTGGCCGCCGATGGCAAGGCTCTTCACGAGGAAGGTCGATACAAGATAAATGATGCAGCTCGGCACGAACACCCACCAGCAGGTGGATTTCTTTGCGAAGCGCGGGCAGAGGTAGGTCACGATCAGGATGACGGCAAAGGGAGCGAAGAAGCCGATCGCCGTATTCAGCACGTCAAGAATGCTCTTTATCTGCAGTGCCGCGAGGCAGCCGAACACGGAGATGAGCACTATCATGATCTTGGAGAGCACAAGCTGCTTCTCCTCGCTCATGTCTTTCTTGAAGAACTTGACGATGATGTCCTTGATTATCATGGAGCTGCCGCCCATGATGAAGGTCGTCGCGGTGGAAACGTCCGCCGCCCAGAGTCCGGATAGGATAAGCCCCGCGATGAGCGGAGAGAAGGAAGTCGCGACCATCGGCAGCGCCAGAGACGCGCTTGCAAGCTCAGGGTACATCTTTGCCGCGGCTATGCCGAATATCGCCGAGAAGATTCCTGGCGGTATCATTATCAGGCCTGCGGCGATTATGCCGGTCTTCGCGTTCTTGGGATCCTTCGCCGCGACCGCCGCCTGCGTGACGGCCGTATGCGGCATTGCGTTTACGAACATGGTCACGAACCAGCCCACAACTATCAGCAGGCTGAAGCCGTTGAGGCCGAACCAGGGAACGTCGCTCGGGAGCGAGGCGGTGAGTCCGTCAACGCCGCCGACACTGCTCAGCGCATGTATGCCGCCGAAGAGGATGCCGACATAGATGACCGCGACATTCACGATATTCGACAGCGCCGCCGCCCATAGTCCGCCGATGAAGGTGATGACCATGAACACGCCCGCGGAGACGATGATACCGGTGCTCAGGTTGAAGTACTCCGGCAGCAGCGAAGAGAGTATCGCGCCGCCCGCGTAGACCTGAAGCGCATTTACGACGAACATGTTGAGTATCTGCACGATGACCGACACGGTCAGGAACTTGTCCCCGTAGACGGCGCCGTACATCTGGTTGACCGTCTCATAGCGGGAGCGGTTGACGCGGCGGGCGAGTACCGCGCCGTAGAACACGGCGGCGAAGGCCCATGCCATTGTCCACCAGGCTGCGGATATGCCGTGGGTGTAGGCCTTCTCCGCGACTCCAAGAGTCGCGGAGCCGCCGATCGCGCAGCCGGACACGATCATTGCGACGAGAGGCCAGCTCATTGCTTTTTTTGCGAAGAGGAAGCTGGCGCTGTCCTTTTTCTGAAGGTATTTCGTCGAATACCAGGAGATGGCCAGCAGGATGACCATGTATAATATGACGATTATCATGGCGACAAAATTGTTTTGCATACTAAGGCCCCTTTATAGTTTTATTTATGCGCTCAGGCAGTTGCTACACCCTTGGTGAGCATGTTGTAGCGGACGTTTACGACAACGCCGAGGAGCGCGCCGAGGAGGGTGATTCCGGCATTGAGCAGCATAACGCTGGTGGAGCCGGACGCCTTATATACCCAGCCTGCAACGGTAGGTATAACGAGCATGCAGATGGAGCAGAGCATGTAGACAACGCTTGTGACCTTGCCCTTGCCCATAGGGAAGAGGTCGGCCATGACCGCAACGGCCATCTGGAGCACACCGCCGGCGGCAGTCCAGCCGATGACGATGGAGGCTATGCGGCAGACCGCTGCGCTCGGCGCAAACGCGAGCAGCAGCAGAGCAACGACGGAGAGCAGCGGGTACACGACGAGCAGGCGGCAGGGCTTGATGAACTTCTTTATCGCGATGGAGGTCACGACGACGCCGATGATGGAAGTGGTGCTGTACATGCTGATGCAGTAGGCCGCGGAGGTCTCGCTCATGCCGATGATCTCTTGGCCGAAGATCTTGACCCAGTTGGAGAAAAGAGTGAAGCTTGCGGTAGAGGTGAAGCCGATGGCGATGAGGCAGGCGCCCTCAAGCCAGAGCTTGGGCTTGGAGTTGAATCGGGCGTTGCCGTCCTCGTCCACGGGGACGGAGCCTTTTTCGGGAGCCTTGGTAAGCGGGGGGAACGGCGCTCTTGCGATGACTATGCCGGCAATGACAAGGATCGCAGTGGCGACGAGGTAGAGGTTGGAGGTGGACATATTACGGCTGATGAAGAACGCAAGGCAGACGGGCAGCAGGAGCTGACCGACGGAGACGGCGGCCTTCTGGAGAATGGTGACGGTGCCGCCGGCCTTGGGGTATGCCTCGATCCACGCCGGCATGCTGCCGGTGTCAAGGAAGGAGTTGCCTGCGCCTGCAAACAGCGCAAAAAACACCGCTATCGAATAGCTCTTCGCAAAGTAAATGCCGAGGAAGAACACTATGTACGATGCTATGCCCAGAAACACGAAGGGCTTGCGTCCGAACTTATCAGAGAGAACGCCGGAGACTGCTAGAATTACGATCTTGCCTATTGCCATGACGCTGACGAGATAGGATACGCCCACCATGTCGGTGTTGAACTTCTCCATCAGCCACGCCGCTGTCTGAGTGAGTATTATGAGGCCGAATCCGTGTGCCGCATAGTTTGCGTACATTGCCGCGCACACCGGCAAATACTTGTTTTTCCCTTTCATACCTTGCTTATCCTCCCTTATTTTATATCAAAAGAACATTGCGCGTATTTCTTCCATCGGGAAGGTCTTTCCGGTCCAGAGCTCAAAGCCCTTTGCCCCCTGGCAGAGCATCATATCCAGACCATTGATGGTGCGGCAGCCACGCTCCTCGGCTATCTCGAGAAGTCTGGTCTTGAGCGGAGCGTATATGACGTCGCATACGGTAAGCTCCGGACGGAACATGCTGCCGTCGGTGATGACGCTCTCGCCCGCGCGGCTGCCCATGCCGACGCCGGTGGCGTTGATGTACAGGTCGCTGTCCGCGATCTGCTCCCGCAGCACGGCCTCATCCTCGATCATGTACATTGCGGCCTTGCAGGAGGTGTTCGCGTTTATCTTTTCGACAAGCTCCTTCGCAGTCTTTTCGGACTTGCCGACCCGCGTGAAGATGGCTATCTCGCCGAGGCCGTCGAGCGCGCCCTGCACGCATATCGCAGCGCCGACGCCGCCGGGGCCTACGAGAGTTGCCTTCTTGCTGACGAACTCTATGTTGTTTCTGCGGAGCGATTCCCAGAAGCCATAGCCGTCCGTATTGTGGCCTATGAGCCTGCCGTTGTCGTTGACGACGGTGTTGACCGAGCCGCTGAGCGCGGCGGCGGTGGAAAGCTCGTCGAGGTACTGAGTGACCATGCGCTTATTGGGCATCGACACGTTGAAGCCCACCGCGCCGAGGGCGCGAAGCCCCTTCACGGCATCCTCGAGTTGCTCGTTGCCGACCTCGAAGGCGAGCTGTACGCAGTTTACCCCAGTCATTGCGAATGCCTCGCTCTGCATTCTGGGCGAGTTGCTGTGGCGGATGGGGGTTGCGAGCAGCCCCACAAGCAGTGTCTTACCGTTGATATCCGGCATAATTTTTTCCTCCTTTATTTTTTTCAGTGGAGAATCTCCATCTTTTCCAGTATCTTCAGGACGTTTCGGCCTTCCTGAACGCCGTTGATTATCTTTCTGGTCTTCTTGCTGTCGCCGATGTTCGCGTATTCGATGCCGTTTTCTAGGCAGTACTCGCGCAGCGGCTCGTCCAAAGTTCTGACAGGCGCCATGCCCATGCAGACCATGCCGTAGTCGAAGTCGAGCTCCTGCGTCTCGGTGCCGGTATCGACGATGAAGCTGCCGTCCTTGACCTCAAGCAGCTTGGTTCCGGTCAGCAGGCGGATGTTCTTCTGCTCGGCAAGCTCCTTGAACGCACAGCGGTTGATCGGGTCAAGCTCGCGGCCTATCTCGTCTGCCATCTCGACCATCGTCACCTTCGCGTTTCTCCTTGCGAAGAACTCCGCGACGTCAACGCCGACAAGGCCGCCGCCGACTACGGTCACGTTCTTTCCGGTCAGATCCATGGCGGTGAACTCGTCCATGTGCGCAATGATGTAGAGCGCGGTGAGCACCTTGCCGTTCTCCGCATCGACCCGCTCCTTGAGTCCCTTTATCGGGGGCAGCAGCGGCGCAGAGCCGGTGGCGTTGATGACGACGTCCGGATGCAGCTTATTGACTGCTTCGACGCTGCAGTCAGCCTCGGTGAACACAAAGAGATTGTGCAGTCCCGCCGCGCGGTGCGTCTGGTAATCAACGAACTGGCGGATGCGGCTCTTTTCGGGGAAAGTGCTGATCTTTCTCGCAAGACCGCCGAGTTCGGCGCTCTTTTCGAGCAGGAAGCTCGTGCAGCCGACTTCCGCCGCGGTGCAAGCCGCTTCGAGTCCGGCCGTGCCGCCGCCGACTACGACGACGTTCGTCGGTCTGGAGACCTTCTTCTCCTTGTACTCGTCATTGTGGATGAGGTCGGGGTTTATCGTGCAGTGGATGCCGACGTTGTTGGCAAGGCGGTTGCCGATGCAGCCGATGTTGCAGGAGATGCACTTTCTCAGGCAGTCCTCGCGGCCGCTCGCCACCTTGTTGACCCATTGCGGCTCCGCGATAAGGCCTCTGCCCATGCCGATGAAATCGGTCACGCCGTCGTGTATCAGCTTCTCGGCAAGCTCCGGAGTTCGGATGTTGCCCATTGCGATGACGGGCTTTCCGAATGTCTCTTTCACCTTCTTCGCATATCCGGTGCGCCAGCCGTCCTCAAAGTGCATGAGGTCGAGCTGATACTGTATGGTGCAGTTGAGCGCGAGGGATACGTTGTAGACGTCAACGTACTCGTCCCAGTATTTGAGTATCTCCAGTGTATCCTTGAAGGTGTTGCCGCCGGCGACCATATCGTCCGAGGTGATGCGGATGCCTACGGGGAAGTTTTTCCCGACACGTCTGCGAACCTCCTGAAGCACGAGCCGTCCCATGCGGGCGCGGTTCTCGATGCTGCCGCCGAATTCATCATCGCGCTTGTTGTATATCGGGGATGTGAACTGGCTTATGAGATAGGAATGTCCGCAGTGGACTTCCACGGCGTCAAAGCCTGCCGCGACCGCGCGTGCCGCCGCGTCGCCGAAGCATTTGACGGCGTGCATGATCTCGTCCTTGGTCATCGGCCGAGGGATGGGACCGCCGGCCTTGTTGGGCTCGCAGGAAGCGCTCAGGCTCTCCATGCCGGTGCGCTCGGGGATGGCGCCCGCGCCGGCGTGGTTTATCTGAAGGGAGGCACATGCGCCGTAGGAATGGATGCGCTCGACGAGACGGCTAAAGCCGGGGATGTAGCGATCCTTGTCGATGCGGATCTGCGTCGTGCCGTTCAGTCCCTGCTTGTACACACATGCGTTTTCAACGATTATAAGCCCCGTGCCGCCCTTGGCGCGCTGCTCATAGTAGCGGATGTGGTCGTCGGTGATATTGCCGAACTCCCCGCCCATGTTGCTGCCCATGGGGAGCATCGCGATGCGGTTCTTCACGGTCATACTCTTCACAGTCAGCGGCGAGAAAATAGACGGATATTCCATATTTCTTTCCTCCTTAGATATCAAGAGATGTCTTATATCTGACGTTATTATTTTAACAGTCATCTCATCCGCTGTCTAATCAAGATTTTTGATGAGTTTATACGCAAACTAAATAACGCAAAACACTTTCGCCAAAAACCTGTGATTTTTTTGGCGAAAGTGCACAGTTATTTGTTAATTATTAAATTATTCTATTTTTTTATCAATTTTTTCTATCTGCGCATATCACCTGCGGCGGCAGCTTCTCAAGATTGAGCTTTGACTTCTTGAGCGCCCAGTCCCTGAACGCGCGCGCCATCTGCGGCAGCTCATAATCCTTGAGATACGCCAGATATATGTACAGCTTGTACTGCGGGTTCTTTATCGGGATGATCCTGACATTGTAGCTGCGCAGGAAGTGCTCATACGGCACCACCGCAAAGCCCATGCCGTTGTTGACCATGCTCGCCACCGTCATGTCGTTCTCCACCTCGCAGGCTATGGGAGGCGGATCGCCTACGCTGCAGAACATGGAGTTTATAAACTTGCGCATCGAGCACTCCTCGATGAAGTGCACCATCGGATACTTCGCCGCTTCCGCGAGATCGACCTCTCTGTACACCGCCAGCGGGTGATCCTGCGGGCATATCAGCACCAGCTCCTGATCTATGTACGGGATGAACTCGACATCCGGCTCGTCCTCAACATATGAGCAGAACGCGAGATCGATGTTCTTGCTCTTGAGCGCGGCAAGGACATTCGTCGTGTTACCGTGTATAAGCTTGAAGATGAGGTTCCTGTTCCCCGTCTCCTCCTTGAAGGACGAGGTGAGCCCCGGTATGATCGTCGTGCCAAGGGTGTAAATGAAGGCGATCGAGACCACCTGACTGCTCGACCTTATCACATCATCAACGGCCTCTCTGCCCGCGTCAAGCTGCTCCAGCGCCTTGACGACATACTTGTAAAAAATCGCGCCCTCCTTGCTCAGCTTCAGATTATGCGAGCCTTTTACAAACAGCGTGCAGCCAAGCTCCTTCTCCAGTGAGGATATGGCATAGCTCAGGCTGGGCTGAGAGATATACAGCTTTCTCGCCGCTTCAGTATAGTGAAGCGTTCTTGCAAGTTCCGAGAAATAGACCAAATGTTGAAGATTGATACCCCCCACCCCCGTTTTCTGTTTTAATTACCTATATAATACTATGTTAATCACATATCGATGTCAAGTCAAAATTTGAAGTATTTCAAAAAAGCGGCAGGTGAGATCTCACCTGCCGGTCTGATTCGCGTATGAAATTTACTGCTCCGCGGTGACAGCAGAGTCTTCCCTCAGGCGGTCAACGGTGTTGAAGCCGAGGGTTATCGCCCCCATGTACGCCAGCAGCACAGCCAGCGCAGGCAACAGGTACACATACGGTATCGGAATGACGCTCCACAGCATATTCAGGACGCTGATATCCGCGCCGTAGGTGAAGAAATAATCCGCCTGCGGGCATACCGTATTTCGCAGGATAGTATTGACGAGGTGCGCCCCCAGCGAGAGAACTATAAAAGCGGCGATAATTCCAGGGAAATCTCGGTACTCCGGCCGGTAAAAGCCAAGCGTCGTCAGGCTGATGCCGCATACAATGAGCAGCAGGTGCGTAAGGTAAAAGCCCAGCATACGCGGCAGCAGCAGCGAATAGCCATTGAACGCGATCTCTGGAAACGTGAGCGCCATGGCCGCGCCGAGCGGCGCGATGAAGAACGCAAAGCCGAGGATTCCGCGTCTCCTTGTGAGTATCCCTATCGGGATAAGGAACAGATTGATGTTGCAGAGCTGGAGCGGCAGCTCATTGAACCAGTTGAATTTTTCAAGTCCGGACACCTGCACAAACTCCGCATCGACCGACAGGAACGCCTTATAGGCAATGTATAGCACAATATTTGCAATGCACAGGCCGATAAGAAAGCGCTCGCGCGTCTTTTCCGGTTTGCCGCGCAGCTTGTACCATATCAGATATATTGCGCCTACTCCAACTGCCAGCAGGCAGATGTGCACGAAATTAAACGGCTTTATCAGCAGCAGATTCATTCCCTTTACCGGCATTTATTCTATTCCTCTCATCTTTCTATTTTTTAAATACACGACGGCAGCGTACACAAGCCCCGCCAGCAGACATCCGGATACCAGATCGAGCACCGAATGCTGCTTCACAAACAGGGTAGACAGGCAGATAAGCACCGCAATGACCGCGGACGCCGCCCTCAGTCCCTTGTATCTGCGCCCCGCCGCGCCGCCGAAGCTTGCGAGATGTATCGCCGTCGCCTCATAGCAGTGCAGGCTCGGCAGGACGTTATACGGCTGATCGTTTGCATAGATCAGCCTGCACAGAGCGAGCAGCAGCCCGTCCCCCGACGCGTCAGGCCGGAAATCGATCCTCGTCGGGTACAGTGCGAAAACCGCGATGCATATGAACGCGCCCGTAAACAGCGTCGCCACCTGACGCATGAACACTTCCCTGTCCTTGAAGCACATGAACAGCATCATGCCGGGAACGTAAAAGTACCACAGGACGTACGGAATAATAAACGCCGGTACGAACGGAATAACATCGTCAACCGGCGTATGAATAAGGTGATGCCGCAGTCCCAGAAATTGCAGCGAAAAATATGCGGCGCTCACAACGGCAAACAGTCCGAACCAGAGCAGCTCTTTGTGTCGTTTTAAAAATCGCAACGGCCTTGCCTCCCTCGGTGCCAGAATTATAGCATATCCCCCGCCGCCCCGTCAACAAACGACAGGCTCCGCAACCTGAAGATACGCCTTAATTATCATTAAGATTTGATAAACATAGCATGTCGGGTCAATTGACAATACTTCAGAATGATGTTACACTTTTGCATGATAAATTCTCATGCAGCAAGGCGGGTCTGAATGAACAACAAGCTGATAAATACCAAATGGTTTCTGTATCTGACGGAGTTTTTCGCCGGTATGTCCGTGATGGCGGTCGAGCTTGGAGCCAGCAGGCTTATGGCTCCCTATTTCAGCTCGTCCCAGATCGTGTGGACGGTCATAATCGGCGTTATAATGATCGCCATGGCCGTCGGCAACGTGTGGGGCGGCAGCATGGCGGACAAGAGCAAATCGCCTGACCGGCTGTATCGCCGCGTCATCATCGCCGCGATATGGATAGCTCTCATTCCCTTTGTCGGGCGCTGGATGATAGCCGGTATAGCGTTCCTGCTTGCGACGTTCATCACGAAGAATTTCCTCGTCTGGGCGGCGTTCGCGGCATGCCTGCTCATATTCGCCTTCCCCTGCGTCCTGCTCGGCACCGTTACCCCGTCGCTGACGAAGTTCACGGTAGATAATCTGGACGATACCGGCAAGACCGTCGGGCGGCTCAACGCGCTCAACACCATCGGCAGCATCATCGGAACCTTTGTTCCGACCTTTGTCACCATTCCCGCCGTCGGCACTGCGGCCACGTTCCTGATCTTCTCCGGTGTGCTGGCCGCCATCGGCATTGCGTACTTCATATTCGAGCGCAAAAAGACCGTCGCCGGCTGCATCGCCGTCATACTGATCTGCGCGCTCGGCTTCGGCGTTCCGTCTTACAGCTTCGCGTTCTGGGAGAAGGATCTGGCGCTCGAGGACGAGTCGATATACAACTACCTTCAGGTCAAGGACGACGCGCACCAGACCGTTCTAGCAACGAACGTCCTGTTCGGCGTGCAGTCTGTGCAGCCCAAGGACGCTGAGCTTACCGGAATGTACTACGACTATGCGCTCGCCGCTCCGTGCATGGCGGGGCTTGACGGCTCCGACAGCAGCGGCCGCAGCGTGATGATCCTCGGTATGGGTTCCGGCACCTTCGCCAGCTACTGCACGCGGTATTTCCCTGGCATCTCGGTCAAGGGCGCGGAGATAGACGGCAAGATTGCCGACATCGCGCATGAATATTTCTCCCTGCCGGACAGCGTCGAAGTCGCCGTTGCGGACGGGCGGGCTTTCCTCAGCGCGTCGGACGAGCTGTTCGACGTGATAATGGTCGACGCATATCAGGATATCACCATTCCCTTTCAGCTCTCCAGCGTTGAATTCTTCTCCGAGGTATCGCGGCATCTCAAGCCCGAGGGCGTCATGGTCGTGAACCTGAACATGACCTCTCGCGAAAACGGCTCTCTCAACGAGTATCTGTGCGACACGATGGCGAGCGTCTTCAAGCGCACGTATATCGCCGACGTCGCGGGCAACACTAACACTGAGGTTTTCTGCACCAATGCCGACACGCTGGAGCAGACCTTTGACGAGAGCCGCGCGAAGCTCACGAATGCGCGCTATGCCGAGATGATGGCCACCGTGGCGCAGCGCCTCACCGAGTACACCGGCGGCAGCAATATCCTCACCGACGACAAGGCACCCGTCGAGCTGCTTGGAATGCGCGTCCTCGACGAACTCATCGCGGGCGAGCTTTCGTATTACAAGTCGAACTTCTCGATGGACGATATCATGGGGATGCTCGGCGCATAAGATCATAAAAGTCCTGCGTGCTATACACGCATGACTCAAGGCGTCGACAAAGTTCGACGCCTTGAAAACTTATTCAGGAGTATTCAAAAACACTCCTGAATAAGCTCGGATTGAACGCAGAAAGGGGACTCCCGTCCCCTCTCTGCACTCTCCCCATGCAATTCTATACATTGCCGACAGCTTTGTCTACGGGCTGAGTCCTGCGTGCTATACACGCATGACTTTTTTCATGAAACCAGCCTGAAGCCCGCGCCTCGGACCGTCTCTATGAAGTCCCGGCCGCCTACGCGGCGGAGCGCTGGCAAAATATACAGCTTGAAACGCACGCCCGCATCGCGTAAGATTGCCTTGAGGTGCTGCATATGAAAAAAATAATCAGCAGGATGCTCCGGATGCACCCTGCCGCGTGGTTCATATTTATAAATTCCCTGCGCATAAGCTGCGCGCTGCTCGCCGTTTCGATAATTCTCTTTGTTATCTGCGGCGGCGACTACGTGCTCCACTATGATACATATTACGCCGCCCTGACGCTCAGCGAAACGCCCTCCGCGCTCCTCCTGCTGTCCACCATCGCCTCCGTCTGCGTCGAGGAGCATTATATGAAATAGCCCAAGCCCATCGGCTTGGGCGCATTAAATATACAAAGCTTGGTTAACGCGCTGTTCTCATGCCCAAAATTTGTGCCGCCTGCACCCGCGCTGGAACACCGTCATAGTAAATCCTTGACTATTTACAGATATGGTGGTAAATTATATAAAAATGTTCAATGCGCCGGTGTGGTGGAATGGTAGACACAAGGGACTTAAAATCCCTCGTTGGCAACAACGTACCGGTTCGAGTCCGGTCACCGGCACCACGTCAGAAGGAGCAAACACTGTTCCGTTTCCGCCTTGCGGCGAAAACTGCACTATGTTAGCTCCTTCTTCCTTTTCCAAATCGAACCCACTTCGTTGGGCTTCGATTTGGTTTTTTATTTATTCTCAAAATCGACTGATTTTGGTATTGGTAGTCGTTCGACTCAGCCGCGCTCCGGCGACGGCGGTGCCAGCCGCCTAGTCCCCGTAGGGGATTCGAGTCCACGGATTACAAACATCCCCCATGACGCAAACGTCATGGGGGATGCAGCATTTTATTCCACTTCAACGACGCCGTCGTCCTTGACGGTGACGGTCATGCCGGTCTTGACGTATTCGAGGAATTCGTCGCCGAGCTGGTCGACGACCGGCATCTTCGCATCCGTCCAGACGTCTGCGAGTATCGCGCCGGATGCAGCAAGAGAATCTATCGGCATGCTAAAGAGCATGCACGCAGGCTGAAGATGCCGCGAGCACACGGTATACAGCACCATGCCGCCGGTCGTTGAGCCTATCGTCTGCGGCAGGCAGAGCGCCTTGCCCAGCATGGACTGCTTATACAGATCCGGATTATTCTGGTCGCCGCACTTGACCTTTTTATCGCCGAACATCATCGCCATCTGGTAGCTTGCCAAGGTGTTAAAGCCGCCGTGGCTCACCAGAGCCTCCGCCGTACATGTTCCGGGAACTATGACCCGTCCTTTGAACTGCTTCATTTCTTCTCCTCCTTGGCCGTGATGATGTCAAGTATCTCGTTCTCCTTATAAAACCGCGCGCTCGTATATGTGCGCAGCTTGTTGGACGAAGTGATGACAGCTTTCTTCTTGCACAGCGGGTTATTCATGTACATCAGCGGGCAGATATAGCTGACGATCACGCCGTAGCTGGCGAGCTTCGATGCGTAGACGCCCTTGTTCAGCTCCTTTATGACCGCCGGAGACGCAGTGAACACGGTCGGGACGCTTATCTTGTCCATGCCGTTGGCCTTGAGCTTCTCGCCTATCGCGTCCGCCCAGTCCTCCATCTGCTTGAGCGTCATATGCGGGCAGCCGACAAAACACAGCTCCGGCTTCGCGTTCTTGTCCTTCCAGATGACCGGGTAGTTATCCTGCACGCGCTGAAGCTCGGCGTCGTCAATGACGTACACCTGCGCGCCCTCCTTGATAAGCGCCTCGCCCTGCTCCTTCGCTTCCGGAGTCAGGTTCTCGATATGGAACAGGCCGACCGCGCCGTTGGATGCCGTCGCCGCGCCGAAGTCCTTCAGATATGTACATGCCTCGTCGTCAAGCTCCGTGCCGAGCCACTTGTCAAGCCCTCTGACATACGGCACTTCCTCCATGACCTTCATGCCGATTGCGGAGCCGAGCAGCTGCGCTTCGGGCTTATGCTCACACCTGACGTCGATTATCCATGTGGCCTTGCGCCCCTCGTCGGTCAGCAAGCCGAATTCAGGCACGAAGCCCGCGATGGAGCCCATCAGCTCGATCATACCGGAGTTGCGGTTGCAGCGCGCGCCGAGGACAGAGTTTGCGTACACGACGGCGGAGCTTTCCGCCCAGCTGAGCACGTCGCCCTTCTTGGGCTTGTTCCCCATCTGATCAACATAGCAGGTGCAGGAATAGGCGTCCTCATCCGTGATGCCGAGCTTGCGGAGCTGCTCCTCAAAGCGATCCTGCTGGGTGTACATTATTTTCTTGAACACGATGTCCTCAAGAAAGCTTGTCGGCACATTCTTATCCAGCGGGCGCGGATCCGCGGTAAACTTCTGGCCGTTGGTCAGCCCCGCGTCGATGAGCCGGTCGAACAGGTCATAAACAGGCTTGAGCGCGGCCAGACCGTATGAAATGACCGTATGGCCATACTCGCTTGTGACGGGAACCATGCGCTCCGCACCAAAAGTGTCTCCATACATGACGAGGGTCTTCATGACCTTGGCCATCATCTCGCCTTTTTCGCCGTTGAGCAGAGCCTGCTGCTCAGGAGTCAGATTCATAAAACCACTTCCTTATGTAAAATAAAGTTCTGCTTAGTGTTTATTTTAACAACTTTTGTGCAAAAAGTCAATCAGGCGCAGGGCTGCAGCACTGCATTTTGGCAGAAAAATACGGAGCGGGCATATAAAAAAGCAGCATCAAAAGATGCTGCTTTTTACTAATCAATAGTAGCGCTTATTCTTGTTCTTGCGAGCGGCTTCGGATTTCTTGCGGCGCTTGACGCTGGGGCTCTGGTAGTACTCCTTCTTGCGCAGGTCGGCCAGAACGCCGGACTTAGCGCAGCTGCGCTTGAATCTCTTAAGAGCATTGTCCAGAGACTCGTTCTCCTTGACGTATATTTCAGACATTTATTTCCCTCCCTCCAAAAGTGCCATGCGGCACCTCAAGGGCCAATGAATTGGCTTTTCAACGTTACTATTATACCTGCTTAAAGTCCCGTTGTCAATAATTACTTTGCGGGCTTGAGGATGAGATTGACAAGCTTGTTCTTGACAACGATGGTCTTTACAAGCTGCATACCCTCCATCTGGCGCTTTATCTTCTCGTCGGCACAAGCTGTTGCGATGACGTGCTCGTCATCCGCGTCGGCGGCGACGGTGATGGTGCTGCGGAGCTTGCCGTTGACCTGCACGGCCATCTGGCGGGTGGCGTCATGTGTCTTGGCCTCGTCGTACTTCGGCCAGGGCATCTGCATGGCCATCTTGCCGGTCTTTGCGGCGTAGCCGGTCAGCTCCCACATCTCCTCCACCATGTGCGGCGCGAAGGGGCTGAGCATGAGCAGAAGCTGCTCAAGGTCACCCTTGGTCAGGCCGTTGGAGTAGAACTCGTTGACCATGGTCATGAGCGCGGCGATAGCGGTATTCATCTTGAGGCTGTCGATATCCTCAGTGACCTTCTTGATGGTCTTGTGGATGATGGACTCGTTCTTGGCGGAGACTTTCTCGTCGTCGGCCGCGATATCCATGAGGTTCCAGCAGCGGTCAAGGAAGCGCTTGGAGCCTTTGACGGCGTCGTTCGACCAGGTGACGGCCTTCTCGAAGTCGCCGATAAACATGATGTGCAGGCGCATGGTGTCCGCGCCGTACTGCGCGACGATGTCGTTCGGGTTGACGACGTTGCCGCGGGATTTGGACATCTTCTCGCCGCCCTCGCCGAGGATCATGCCGTGGCTGGTGCGCTTGGCATACGGCTCCTTGGTGGGCACGACGCCGATGTCGTACAGGAACTTATGCCAGAAGCGGCTGTATAGCAGGTGCAGCGTGGTGTGCTCCATGCCGCCGTTGTACCAGTCGACCGGAGACCAGTATTCAAGAGCTTCCTTGCTCGCAAGCTCCTTGTCGTTGTGCGGATCCATGTAGCGCAGGAAATACCAGCTGGAGCCGGCCCACTGGGGCATGGTGTCAGTCTCGCGCTTGGCGGGGCCGCCGCAGCATGGGCAGGTGGTGTTGACCCAGTCGGTCATCTTGGAGAGGGGGCTTTCGCCGTCGTCAGTCGGCTCATAGCTCTCGACCTGCGGCAGCACGACGGGCAGCTGCTCCTCCGGAACGGGGACCCAGCCGCACTTCGGGCAGCTGACGAGTGGGATCGGCTCGCCCCAGTAGCGCTGACGGGAGAATACCCAGTCGCGCAGCTTATAATTGACCTTCTCCTTGCCGAAGCCCTGCTCCACAACGTATTTCTTCATCGCGGGGATGGCCTCTTTAACGGTCATGCCGTTGAGGAAACCGGAATTGACCATGATGGCGCTGTCGTCCTTTGCGACGAAGGCTTCCTTGGTCACGTCGCCGCCGGAGACGACCTCGATTATCGGCAGGCCGAACTTGGTGGCAAACTCCCAGTCGCGCTGGTCGTGCCCCGGAACGCCCATGACGATACCGGTGCCGTAGCCCATGAGGACGTAGTCGGAGACGAAGATCGGCAGATTCTTGTGAGTTACGGGGTTTATGGCCTCGATGCCGTCGAGCCGGACGCCGGTCTTGTCCTTGTTCAGCTCGCCGCGCTCAAAATCGGACTTGCGGGCGGCCTCGGCCTGATAGGCCTCAACGTCGCTCCAGTTGGCGATATGCGGCTGCCACTGCTTGAGCAGCGGGTGCTCGGGCGAGATGACCATATAGGTCGTACCGAACAGGGTGTCGGCACGGGTGGTGTAAACGGTGACTTCGTCGCCGATGTTGGTCTTGAAGGTTATCTCCGCACCGGTAGAACGGCCGATCCAGTTGCGCTGCTGGATCTTGACGCGCTCAATGTAATCGACATCGTCCAGATCGTCGAGCAGGCGCTGGGCGTAGGCGGTGATCTTCAGCATCCACTGGCTCTTCTCCTTGCGGATGACCGGAGCACCGCAGCGCTCGCACACGCCGTCAACGACCTCTTCGTTTGCAAGCACGCACTTGCAGCTGGTGCACCAGTTGACGGGCATGGTGGTCTTGTAGGCAAGACCATTCTTGAACATCTGGAGGAATATCCACTGCGTCCACTTATAATACTTCGGGTCGGTGGTATCGACGGCGCGATCCCAGTCGAAGCCGTAGCCCAGCATCTTGAGCTGGCTGGTGAAGTTTGCGATATTGTCCTTGGTGACTATTGCAGGGTGGATGTGGTTCTTGATAGCGTAGTTCTCGGTCGGCAGGCCGAAAGCGTCAAAGCCGATCGGGAACAGGACATTATAGCCCTCCATGCGCTTTTTGCGCGTGACGATGTCCATCGCGGTGAAGGGGCGCGGATGGCCGACATGCAGTCCCTGACCGGAGGGGTACGGGAACTCGATAAGGCCGTAGAACTTGGGCTTATCGCTGCCGGTGACGGCGGCATAGGGCTTGGTCTCTTCCCATCTTGCCTGCCATTTCTTTTCTATCGCTGTAAAATCGTATTTCATTTTGATCAATCCCTCTTTAATTTATAGAATCTGTTTCCGGAAGCCCCTGTAATCAGGGGCGCGGAAGGGATGAGGGATCGACCTCCTCCGCATCGCTCCAGAGGCGCTCAAGATTATAGAACTTTCTGGCCTCGTCGGTGAACACATGGACGATGACGCAGCCGAAGTCCATCAGCACCCATATATCGGAGCGCAGACCCTCACGGCGTATGGGCGGCTCACCCGCCTCGGAGAGCTGCTTGTCCACCTCGTCGACCAGCGCCTTGATATGCGTGGACGAGGTGCCGTTGCAGATGACGAAGTAATCGGCCAACACGGTCTGCTTATCGGTTTTCAGAACCTTGATGTCTCTTGCCTTTTTATCGTCCAGAGCCTTTGCGGCAATGGCGGCTATTTCAGCGGAAGTAAGCATATTTGTTTTGCCTCCTAATTAAAATCAATCAACCAGCGCGGCGTACCATTCGCAGGCCTCAACGCTGTCCTTATACGGCTCCGCGCCGCCGGAGCGGATGAACTCAAGGCTCATCTCCAGCCCCTTGGCCATGGCCGCGTCTATATCCTCAAAGCACAGCTCGCGCAGCTCTTCAACGCCTGGGAAATCCCGCGTCGGCTCCACGAAGTCGGCAAGATATATTATCTTCTCCAGAAGCGTCATGTCCGGCTTGCCGGTGGTGTGCCAACGGATCGCGCCGTATATATCGTCCTCGATGCCGAACAGCTCCCTCGCGAAGGCCGCGCCTGTCTTGGCATGCAGCAGCTTCGGGTTTGCGACCTCGGCGGCGTCGTTGATGATACCATACTTTTCGCACAATTTCAACTGTTCTTCGGCGCTGAGCTTCTTCGTGATATCATGCAGTATTCCGGCCACCGCGGCGCGCTCAGGATCCTCGCCCCAGCGGTTTGCGAGACTGACGGCCTCGTTCTCGCAGCCAAGGACATGCGCTACGCGCTTCTCGGTGAGATACGGCATCACCTTTGCCCGCAGCCAGCTCAGCTCCGGCCGCGCGTCATAATAATGGCGGCGGATTATCTCGGAATACACGCTGTCCGGCAGCAGCTCCGAGCCGATGCCGAAGCGCAGCCTCTCGCGGATATCGCTGGAGCTTGCGGCGACGGGGTCGTGTTTCAGGATCACAACCTTCGCGCCGTACTTCTCCGTTAGCACATCGCGCCGGCGGATGAGCTGAACGTCCTCGTCCTCATCGCGCGCGAGCACCGCGAGGGTGCAGTTTTCAAGCAGGTACTCAAAGCGGTACCATGACTCAAAGCTAAGGAGCATATCCGTCCCCATGACGAGGAACAGCTCGTCATCAGGGTAGCTGCGCCGCAGCTCCTCCACGGTCTGCGCGGTGTAGCTCTTTCCCTCGCGCTGCAGCTCCATATCCGATATCTCCGCGCCGGGGATACCGGCAAAGGCAAGGCGGCACATCTCGAGCCGCGCCCGCGGCTCGGGGCTGCCCTCGGCGAGCATCTTATGCGGCGATACGTTCGTCGGTATTATCAGAAATTTATCCGGCGCAAGCTCTGCGCTGACGGTTCTGGCGGCCTCAACATGCCCAAGATGCGGGGGGTTGAAGCTGCCGCCGTACACGACAATTTTCATTTTCCTGTCCTTATTGTGATTACTTGGCTTTCTTTTTGTCTTTGACCAGAACTATTTTCGGTTCTTTTTCGTTGCGCTTATACAGCACGAATTTTGTGCCTATCACCTGCACCTGCTCGGCCTTGCAGGCCACGGAGAGCGCGTCGCAGGCTTCGCGGGCGGTGAGCATGGAGTTTTCCAGCACCTTGCCCTTCACGAGCTCGCGCGCCGCGAGAGCTGCGCTCACAGATGCAACCAGATTTTCGTTTATGCCGCCCTTGCCGACCTGAATTATCGTGTCCTCCGCTGCCGCAAGGCCGCGGAGCTGGGCGCGCTGCTTACTTGTCAATGCCATTATAATACCTCTTAAACTTCTCTATAAATTCTCTCATCGCCTTGCCGCGGTGAGATATCGCGTTTTTCTCGTCGGCGCTCAGCTCCGCCATGCTGACATCGTAGCCCAGCGGGCGGAAGAGCGGATCGTAGCCGAAGCCGTTGCTGCCGCGCGGCACGTCGAGTATCTCGCCCTCGCATTCGCCTCGCGCAGTTATCGTATTGCCGTCCGGCAGGCAGCAGCACACACAGCAGACAAAGCGCGCACGGCGGTTTTTCTCGTCGCCGAGCTTGCCGAGCAGATATCTGTTTCTGTCCGCGTCGCTCGCGTCGTGGCCGAAGCCGTAGCGCGCGGAGTATATCCCCGGCTCGCCGTTGAGCGCATCGACCACCAGACCGGAATCGTCCGCGACGGCGATGCAGCCGGTAGCTTTCAATACCGCGTCCGCCTTCAGAAAGGCGTTCTCCTCAAAGGTCGTTCCGGTTTCGTCGACCTCGAAGTCGCAGCCCGCGTCGCGCTGGCTGATCGGTTCCGCGTCCGTTCCGGCGAGAAGCTCGCGGAACTCTCGCATCTTGTTTTTATTATTGCTCGCAAGGATTATCTTCATTTGAACAGCGCCTCCGCGAAGGTCTTTGCGTCGAACGGGATGAGGTCGTCTATCCCCTCGCCCACGCCGACGTACTTGACCGGAATGTTCAGCTCGCTCGTGATGGCAAACACTATGCCGCCCTTGGCTGTGCCGTCAAGCTTTGTGAGGACGATGCCGGTGAGGCGGGAGCTTTCAAGAAACTGCTTGGCCTGCAGAAGTCCGTTCTGGCCGGTGGTCGCGTCGAGCACCATCAGCGTTTCGACGTCCGCCTCCGGCAGTTCGCGGTCTATTATGCGGCGTATCTTGCTCAGCTCGTTCATGAGATTGGCCTTGTTGTGCAGGCGACCGGCGGTGTCGATGATTATGACGTCGCTGTTTCTGGCCTTGGCAGCGCAGATGCCGTCATACACGACGGCGGCGGGGTCGCTGCCCTCCTCGTGGCGGACAATGTCCACCCCGGAGCGTTCCGCCCAGATGCCGAGCTGCTCGGCCGCGGCGGCACGGAAGGTGTCGCCCGCGCAGAGCAGGACTTTTTTGCCCTCCGCCTTGAGCTGAGCGGCGAGCTTGCCGATGGTCGTCGTCTTGCCGACGCCGTTGACGCCTACCATAAGGATGACCGAGGGCTTGGTGTCGAGCTTCAGTGCCGTGTCGCCGACGTTCAGAAGCTTTGTCAGTATCTCGATAAGCCCCTCGCGCGCCTCGTCGCCATAGCGGAAGCGGCGCTCCCATGTCATCTTCTTGAGCCCCTGTACGACCGTCGCCGCGGTCGCCGCGCCGACGTCGGACATCACGAGCAGCTCTTCAAGCTCGTCATAGAAGTCATCATTATCGGGCTTGTAGCTCTGGAATATCTCCTCAAGATCCTCAAGATTGAGGCGGGTCTTGGTCAGGCCGCCGAATATTTTATCGAAAAATCCCATGTGTTTACTCCTCTATCGTTTTCTGCGCATTTTCAAGGTCAAGCTCTATCACGGTAGACACGCCCTTTTCCTGCATGGTCACGCCGTAGAGCATATCGGCCTCCTCCATGGTGCCGCGGCGGTGCGTGATGACAAGGAACTGCGTCTTGTCGGACATACGGCGCATGTACTCGGCGTATCGTGTGACGTTCGCCTCATCGAGCGCAGCCTCGATTTCGTCCATGACGCAGAATGGAGTCGGGCGCACCTTTAAGATCGCAAAATACAGCGCGATCGCGACGAAGGCCATCTCGCCGCCGGAGAGCAAGCTGATATTTGACAGCGCCTTGCCGGGCGGCTGAACCTTTATCTCTATGCCGCACTCAAGGACGTTGTTCTCGTCCTCAAGCACCAACGCCGCCTTGCCGCCGCCGAACAGCTCCAGAAACGTCTGCCGGAAGCACTCGTCTATCTGGCGGAAGTGCGTCAGGAATACGTCCTTCATCTCGGAGGTGATGTCGTTTATTATGCCGAGCAATTCGCTCTTGGCCTTGTCGACATCGTCCCTCTGACCGGTCAGGAACTCGTAGCGGGTGTTGACGCGCTCATACTCGTCTATCGCGCCCAGGTTCGGGTTGCCGAGAGAGTTTATCTCGCGGCGCAGCTCGTTTATCGCCCTGGTCGCCTTCTGAAGATTCTCCACCGGCTGGCGCACGGCGTTCGCTGCGCTGTGGCTCAGCTCGTAGTTATCCCAGAGCTTGTCCAGCAGCTGCTTCTCCTCCATCTCGGCGGCAAGCTTGCGCTGCTCTATCTTCGCGGTGCGGCGCTCAAGATCGATGATGTCGCTGCTGCGCTGCTGCGCGTCCTTCTCGGCGCGGGTGCGCTTCCCCTCAAGCTCGATCTTACTTGCGCTTATCTTCGCTATCTCGTCCTTTATCGCGCGGATATCGGCGTTTATCTCCGCGAGTCTCGCGTTTTTCTCTTCAAGCCGCTGCCCGAACTGCTCTATCTGCCGCTCGTGCGCCGCGACGGCGTTCCGCCGCGCTTCGCTGTCTCCGGTCAGGCTGTCGAGCAGAAGCGAGAGCTGGTGCACCGAATTTTCGGTCGCCCGCTTCTCCGCCTCGTTCGAGGAGACGCCGCTGCGCAGCTCCGCCTGATCCTCCAGCGCCATATCCAGCTGATAGCGGACGGCGGCAAGATTGGACTTTGCCCGCTCAAGCTCCGCATCGCAGGACTTCACTTTTTCGGCGAGGCCGGTACGCTGCTTCTTCAGCTTTTCAAGCTCGTTCGCGCGGGAGATTATGCCGCTGCCCTTGGCGCTGCTGCCGCCGGTCATCGAGCCGCCGGCGTTTATCAGCTGTCCGTCCAGCGTAACGATGCGCAGGCGGTTCCCGCTCGCCTTCGACATTCGCACCGCGGCGGCGAGAGATTCCGCCACGACGGTCCTGCCCAGCAGGTTCAGGAATATCTGCTCATACTTGCTGTCAAACTCCACGAGCTCGCTTGCGATGCCGACGAAGCCCGGGTCGTTGACCGGCGCGTCGCGCATCACGCTGCCGCGGATGGTATCAACGGGCAGGAATGTCGCCCGTCCGGCGTCCATGCGCTTCAAAAGCTCTATCGCGCTGCGGCCGTCGTTTTGGGTGTCGACGACTATATTCTGCGCCGCGGCGCCCAGCGCCGTCTCTATTGCGAGGGCGCACTCATCGTCCGTGCGGACAAGGTTTGCGACGGGGCCGTGAACCCCGCGCAGGTTGCCGCGCTGCGTCTCACGCATTATCGTCTTGACCGCGCGCGAGTAGCCGTCATAGTCCTTCTCCATCTCGGAGAGCATATTTATACGTGAATCCATGCTGCGCGCGTCGATATTGAGCTTCGTCGAGCGCTCGGAAAGCTGGTTCACTACCTGCTCACGGCTCTGCAGCTTCATGCGGCAGCCGTCAAGCACGTTGTTATTCTGTGCGGTTTTCTGCTCAAGCTCGCGGAGAGCAGAGTTTATTTCGTCAATGCGCTTCTGCCCCTCGTCGATGCGGCCGCGTATCTCGCTGACGCGGTTCTCCTGATCCGCGATATCGTCGAGCATGCGCTGCATGCTCTCCTTGCTGCTCTGGACGTTGGCGCGCAGCACCGCGGCGTTCGCCTCACACTCGGAGGCCATGGCCTCGGCGGCGGACAGGCGCTCGCGCGCGTGCTCCGTCTCAACGTCCTTCTGGTGCATACGCTCCGTTATGCTCTCGGACGAGGAATACAGCGCCTGAAGCTCCGCCCGCGCCTGCTCCAGCTCGGTCTTGGACTGCTCGTACTCGGTCTTGATATTGTCCGCCTGGGAGCGCAGCTTGTCCAGCGTCTCCATCCAGACGGATATCTCCTGCACGCGCAGCTCATCGCGCAGCTTCAGATATTTTTTTGCGGTCTCGGCCTGCTTTTTCAGCGGCCCGACCTGAATTTCAAGCTCTTCTATCTTGTCGTTCACGCGGAGGAGATTTTCCTCCGTTTTTTCGAGCTTGCGCTCCGCCTCCTCCTTGCGGTAGCGGAAACGGGATATGCCCGCCGCCTCTTCGAATACCTCGCGCCGGTCGGTACTCTTGGTGGAGACGATCTCCGCGATGCGCCCCTGGCCGATGATCGAATAGCCGTCGCGGCCAAGGCCGGTATCCATGAGGAGGTTGTTTATATCCTTGAGCCTGACCGACTCACGGTTGATGTAATACTCGCTGTCGCCGCTGCGGTAATAGCGGCGGGTCAGCATTATCTCGCTGCTGTCATAGTCGAAGATGTGGGCAGAGTTGTCGATTATCAGCGACACCTGCGCAAAACCCAGCGGGCTGCGCTTCTCCGTACCGCCGAAGATGACATCCTCCATCTTCGCGCCGCGCAGAGCCTTTGTCCGCTGCTCGCCCATGACCCAGAGTATGGCGTCGGATATGTTCGACTTGCCGGAGCCGTTCGGCCCGACAATGGCGGTTATATCTTTTTCAAATGTAAGCCGCGTTTTATCGGCAAAGGATTTGAATCCCTGTATCTCCAGTGCTTTTAAGTACAAATGAATAACCTCTGATTTTAAAACTTAACAAGTTATTATATTATATATCTCAGGTTTTTTCAATGGAAACTATGGAAATTTCATCATTTTCCGCGTCTATCCCGCGTATTTTCAGCTCTTTGAGGCCGAATTCAGCCGTCAGGCGGGAGACGTTTCCCCGATGCTGGCCGACTGCCTGCGAAACGCGGCTTTTATTCACGCCGAGCGTGACCCTGCTCCCCGCAGGGACGCCGTTCAGCACCGCACGCATTTTATCGAGCATAAGACGGCTCTTCACGAGCTCGCCCAGCGCCGGATGATACGCGCCGCCCGCTGCCGCGCCGCCGGACAACTCGTCCGTCGGGTTCAGGCCGAGACGGATTATCGGTATCCCCGCCGCTTCGAAAAGCGGTACGATCGCCGCGCAGTATTCCACCGCGTCGGCCACCGTGTGCTCCTTATACTCTCCCGCCTGCCACAGATCGTAAAGCGCCGTATCGCGCACTATGACGGTCGGGTATATGCGCACGCCGTCCGGATGCAGGGCGATTATCTTCTTCGCCGTGTCCACCGTGCGCTCCACGCTGTCGCCGGGGAGTCCGGTCATCATCTGGAGTATCAGCCGGAAGCCCGCGGCCTTTATCTGCTTCGACGCGCTGACGACATCCTCCGCCGTGTGTCCGCGGCCGGACAGCAGCAGTATCTCGTCGCACAGCGACTGCGCGCCAAGCTCTATCGTCTCCACGCCGTATCTCTTCAGCCGTGCCAGCACCGCGCCGTCTATTGCGTCAGGCCGCGTGGAAAGCCGTATCGCGTCTATCTCGCCGCGGTCAAGATATTCCTTCGCCGCGCCCAGCAGCGCCTCCTGCTGGCAGGATGGGATGGCCGTGAAGCTGCCCCCATAAAACGCCAGTTGCCGCTTCGCCCCGTTGCGGGGCAAGGCGGCTGCTGACTCTATCGCGTTTTTCACATTTTCTACCCCTGCAGGCTCCTGCGCGCCGGATATGCGGCGCTGGTTGCAGAACACGCAGTCGTTCGGGCAGCCGAGGTGCGGCACGAAAACGGGGATGATGCTTTCTCTCGCGCTCACTCTCTCATCGCCTCCAGCGCTCTGCCGGCGGCCTGCTGCTCGGCTTCCTTCTTCGTTCTGCCGCTGCCCTCGCCGACGGGAAGCCCGTTGACGCAGACCTGAAACGTAAAGGTCTTGCAGTGGTCGGGGCCGCTCTCGCCGATAAGCTCATAGCTGATATGCTGATTGCTGCGGCGCTGCACAAGCTCCTGAAGCTCGGTCTTGTAATCCGCCGTGCGGTGGTTGTCGTCGATCTTTGCGTCCTTGAGAACGCGGGTCATTATAAACTCGCGCGCCTGATCCATGCCGCTGTCGATATACATGGCGGCGATGATCGCCTCGACCATATCCGCAAGTATCGACGGGCGCTGCCGTCCGCCGGTGTGCTCCTCGCCGCGGCCAAGGCGCATATATTCGCTGATGCCGAGTTCCAGCGCGACCTTGTGCAGGCTCGTCTCGCAGACGAGCTCCGCGCGCAGCCGTGTCATGCGCCCCTCCGGCAGCTCCGGCTCATGGTGATACAGGAAATCCGCCGTCACGATGCCGAGTATCGAGTCGCCCAGGAACTCCAGCCGCTCATAGCTCTGGCAGGCGGGAGAATGGCGCTCGTTGGCATAGGAGCTGTGGGTCAGCGCCGTTTTGAGAAGCTGCTTGTTTTTAAACTGATAGCCGATTTTTTCTTCCAGACCAGTTATTTCGTTCATTCCGCCTTTGCCTCGGTTCTGAGCTTCATGTATTCGATGTTTGCCTCTATGTCGGAGATTATGCCGGACTCGGCAAAGCTCTGCGCCTGACGCATCGCAGAGAAGATGCATGCGGCGTTGGAGGAGCCGTGCGCCTTGATGACGGGCTTGCTGATGCCGATCATCGCCGTGCCGCCGACCTCGTTGACGTCCATGGATTTCTTCATGACGCCGAGATCCTTTTTCAGCACCGCCGCTGCGAGCTTATTGGCAGTGTTCTTATAGAATACGCCCTTGAGCTGCTTCATCATATATTTGATAACGCCCTCGGTGCTCTTGAGAAGGACGTTGCCGGTAAAGCCGTCAGTTACTACAACGTCCGCCGCACCGGCGAAAACGCCCGTGCCCTCGACGTTGCCGACGAAATTGATGCGCCCATCTTCGTGCGCCTCCTTCAGCAGTGCGAAAGCCTGATGCTGAAGCTCGCCGCCCTTGGTGTACTCGGTACCGACGTTCAGCAGGCCGACGCGCGGGTTCTCGCAGCCCATGAGTTTTTTGGCATAGAAGCTGCCCATATACGCAAACTGAAGCAGATATTCCGCCGTGCACTCGACGTTCGCGCCGCAGTCGATGAGCATGACGCCGTGCTCCCCGCTCGGAAGAACTGGCGCCATCGCCGCGCGGCGGATGCCGCGGATGCGCTTGACGGTCAGCGTCGCTCCGGTGAGGAGCGCGCCGGTGCTGCCCGCGGAGACTACTGCGTCGCCCTTGCCGTCCTTGAGCATCGTGAGCGCGACGGCCATGGATGAATCTTTCTTGCGGCGGGTGGCGGTGCTGGGGTCGTCCTCCATAGTGACTACCTCGCTGGCGTTGACGACCTCTACCTCGCCGTCGGCGCAGCCCTCGGCCTTGAGGCAGGCTCTGACCTTATCCTCGATGCCGACGAGGGTGACGTCCACGCCAAGTTCTCTCTTCGCGCGCACAGCGCCCTTTACTATTTCCTCCGGCGCGTTATCGCCGCCCATTGCGTCAACGATTATCCTCACAGTGGAAAACCTCCTTTGCCATAAGGCCGTCGATAACGCCGAGCGCACGCTCGGATATCGCGGCGTTTTTGTTTCTCTTACCCTTGACCCTGTAGCCCAGGGGGCTTATTATACCGAAATTTATGTTCATCGGCTGGAAATCGCCGACACTGCCGCCGGAGATGTACAGCCCCAGCGCACCTATCGCGGTCTCCTGCGGGAAGTCCACAGGCTCCATGCCGAGCACGCGCGCGGCCGTCTCGATGCCGACGAGCATACCGGAGGCCGCGGACTCGACATAGCCCTCAACGCCGGTCATTTGACCGGCGAAGCTGATGCGCGGGTCGCTTCTCAGCCGGTAATAGCGGTCAAGGAGCTTGGGGCTATTAAGATATGTGTTGCGGTGCATGACTCCGTAGCGCACGAACTCCGCGTTCTTCAGCGCCGGTATCATCGAGAACACGCGCTTCTGCTCGCCCCATGTGAGGTGAGTCTGAAAGCCGACCATGTTATATATCGTGCCGTCAGCATTGTCCCGCCGCAGCTGGACGACCGCGTAATTTTCATGTCCTGTGCGCGGGTCGATAAGTCCGACCGGCTTCAGCGGCCCGTAGCGCAGAGTGTCCACCCCGCGGCGCGCCATGACCTCGACCGGCATGCAGCCCTCAAAGACCCCGCCGTCGTCAAAGCCGTGCACCTCGGCCTCCTTAGCGCTGACAAGCTCGGTCACGAAGGCGAGATACTCCTCCTTCGTCATCGGGCAGTTTACATAATCCGCTGTGCCCTTATCATAGCGCGATGCGAAGAATGCGTTATCCATATCGACGCTCTCGAGCGTGACTATCGGGGCGACAGCGTCGTAAAAGTGCAGGTCGCTGTCCGGGCAGAGCTTTTCTATCTCCGCCGCTATCGCGTCGCTGCTGAGGGGGCCTGTTGCGATGACGACCTCGCCCTCGGGTATTTTATCCGCCTCGGCGGTGATGAGCTCAACGTTCTCATGCTCCTTGAGCGCGCGGGTTATATACTCCGAAAAGCCCTCGCGGTCAACGGCAAGCGCGCCGCCCGCGGCCACGCGGTTTGCGTCCGCGGACTCCATGATGAGTGAGCCCATCTTCCGCATCTCCGCCTTGAGAAGCCCGACGGCGTTGCTCAGCTCGTCGCTCCGCAGGGAGTTTGAGCAGACAAGCTCCGCAAAGCCCGCGGCCTTATGCGCGGGGGTATATTTCTCCGGCTTCATTTCGATGAGCCTGACCTTTATTCCGCGCTTCGCAAGCTGCCATGCGCACTCGCTTCCGGCAAGTCCGGCGCCCAAAACGGTGACTGTTTCCATTAATATTATTCCTTATCCTTTGCTTTTGCGGCGGTTTTCTTCGCTGTTGTCTTTTTTGCCGTTGTCTTTTTGGCTGCGGACTTTTTCGCCGCGGCCTTCTTCGCGGCAGGCTTCTTTTCCTCTTCCGCCGCTTCGCCGGCAGGCTCTTCCCCGCTCTTCGCGGCGGCCTTTCTCTTATAGCCGCGCTCGTCCTCAGGCACAAAGTTCGGGCAGACCTCGTTTATGCAGAAGGGCTTGAGCGCGCCGCGGCCGCTGCGCTTGAACATCGTCTTGCCGCAGGCCGGGCAGAAGTCCTTCGTCGGCACGTCCCATGTGATAAATCCGCACTCGGGGCCGCGCTCGCAGGCGTAGAACACATAGCCCTTTTTCGAGGTGCGCTTGAGTATCTTGCCGCCGCACTTCGGGCATTTGCCGGGCATTTCTATTACGATCGGCTTTGTGAACGTGCACTCCGGGAAGCCCGGGCAGGCGAGGAAATATCCGAACTTGCCCTTCTTCACGACCATCTGCCGTCCGCAGACCTCGCAGTATTCGTCGCTGAGGACGTCCGGCACCTTGAGCTTCACACCGTCCATGGCCTGCTCCGCAGCGCTCATCTCCTTGCTGAAATCGCCGTAGAACTCGGCCAGCACGTCGCGCCATGCAGCCTTGCCCTTCTCGATCTCGTCAAGCTCGGCCTCCATATGGTTAGTAAACTTCAGATCGACGATGTCCGCGAAGTGCTCCTTCATAAGCCCCGTCACGACCTCGCCGAGCGGAGTCGGACGCAGGTACTTTCCTTCCTTGATAACGTAATCATGGGAGGTTATCGTGGATATCGTCGGCGCGTAGGTCGAGGGGCGGCCTATGCCCTTCTCCTCCATCGCGCGTATCAGCGTAGCCTCGGTATATCTCGCGGGCGGCTGCGTGAACTGCTGGTCGGAAGTCATCTTCTCAAGCGTCAGGACTTCGCCCTCACTCAGCGACGGGAGCGGATTGGATATCTCCGCGCTCTCCTCGTCCTTCGCTTCCTCATATACTGCGGTGTAACCCGCGAATTTCATCTCGGAATACGTCGCGCGGAAGCTGCATCCGGCGGATACAACATCGACGGCGACATTATCATACACGGCGTTCGCCATCTGGCAGGCCGTAAAGCGCCCCCAGATAAGGCGGTAGAGCCGGTACTGCTCCTGCGTCAGATCCTTGCGCACAAGCTCCGGCGTGAGCTCCACGTCGGTGGGCCGTATGGCCTCGTGCGCGTCCTGCGCGCCGGCCTTGGTCTTGAAATGGCGCGGCTTGCCGGGGTAATACGCCTCACCGTAGCGGTTGATTATAAAACCGCGCGCGGCTGCCAGCGCCTCTTCGGAAAGGCGGAGCGAGTCGGTTCTCATGTAGGTTATAAGGCCGACAGTGCCGCGGCCGGTGATATCCACGCCCTCATAGAGCTGCTGCGCTATGGACATCGTGCGGCGCGGGGTCATGCCGAGACGGCGAGAGGCCTCCTGCTGCAATGTCGAGGTGATGAACGGAGGCGCGGGGCTGCGCTGCTTCTCGCCGCGCTTCACGGAATCGACGGTAAAGTGCTTGCCCTTTGTCAGGTCGATTATCGCGTTGACCTCGTCCTCGCTGTGAAGCTCCTGCTTTTTCCCGTCGCGGCCATAGAATCTGGCGGAAAATCCGCCGCCCTCACCGCGGCTGAGATGCGCGTCGAGCAGCCAGTATTCCTCGCTGACGAAGCTCTTTATCTCCTCCTCGCGGTCAACGACCATGCGCGTTGCGACAGACTGCACGCGCCCCGCGGACAGGCCGCTCTTGACCTTTTTCCACAGCAGCGGCGACAGCTCGTAGCCGACGATGCGGTCGAGTATGCGGCGCGCCTGCTGCGCGTCGACCAGATCCTGATCGATATCGCGCGGGTGCTGGATGCTCTCAGTGACGACCTTTTTGGTTATCTCATTGAAGGTGACGCGGCGCGCCTTCTCGTCCGGCAGGTCGAGCAGCTCCTTGAGATGCCACGATATGGCTTCGCCCTCGCGGTCAGGGTCGGTCGCGAGATAGACTGTTTTTGCCGCCTTGGAATCCTTCTTCAGCTGGTCGATAAGCTCTTTCTTATCCCTCACCGGGATGTACTTCGGCTCGAAGCCGTGCTCTATGTCAACGCCCATCTTGCTCTTCGGCAGATCGCGCAGATGTCCCATCGAAGCCGTTACCTTATACCCGCTCCCGAGATATTTTTCAATGGTCTTTGCCTTAGCCGGAGATTCGACTATGACAAGATCCTTCGCTTTTGCCATTACGTTTCCTCACTTCTTTGCTATATTAAGCGCCACACGGTGGCCGGGATCACGGCGCACATAGCCCTTGATCTCCAGAACCGTGAGCTGCGAGAGAACTCTCGCCGTGCTCAGTCCCGTGCTCGCTATGATATCGTCAATATGGCTTGCGGACTTCCCGATCGCAGCGATGATCTTCAGCTGATCCTCATTTAGTCCCTCAAGCTGTTTCTTCAAGTCAATATAATCGCTGTCTTTTGGCTTGTCAACAGATTTTTTTGCCGGAACGTCTGCATTCTGTGCTTCCTCCTCTTCCGGCAGCTCACATTCGGGCAGCTCGTGCAGCTTTCCGCCGAAGCGCGATTCAAACTCGCTCAGCACATCCCAGCCGCACACGACGGGCTTCGCCCCGTCCTTTATCATCGCGATCGTCCCGACGCTGTTCGGCGCGTCCGCGTTGCCCGGAACCGCGAAGATCTCTCTCCCCTGCTCCATCGCCGTCTCCGCGAATAGCCGTGCGCCGCTGCGCTCCGGAGCCTCGACCACCGTCACGCCAACTGACAGCCCTGCGGCGATGCGGTTGCGGTCACGGAAGAAATGCTTCTCCGGCTTGGTTCCTGGCGGGTACTCGCTTATAAGCGCGCCCCGCGCGGCGACCTCGGCGGCAAGCGTTCCCGCCTCGCACTCATGCGGCGTACCCAGCACGCCGACGCAGCGGCCTCCCGCAAGCAGCGCGCCTCTGGCGGCCGCCGCATCCACGCCGCTCGTGAGCAACGACACGACGACTCCGCCGCCCCGCACTATCTCATACGCGAGCTTTCTGCCCATTTTCAGGCCGTACGCGCTGGCCTTGCGCGTCCCGATGACGGCGATTGCCGCCTCATCGTCCAGCGAGTGCAGCCGTCCCTTCAGATATATAACGACCGGCGGCGCGAAAATATTCTTCAGGCGCTGCGGATAGTCCGCGTCCTGCATCGTCACCGCCCGTATCCCCTGCCGCGCGCACGCGGCTAGTATTCTATCCGCGCAGCTTATATCCCGCTTTTCAAGAGTCTCGGCTTCCTTCTTCGACACGCCGGTCAGCGTCTCGAACTCCCCAGCCGGAGCATAGAACGCCTTCTCCGCGTCACTGTATTTATCTATCAGAGCCGCCTTGGCCTTCGGGCTGACGGCAGCCGCGGAAAGCCAAAGCCAATATTTTATTGCCGACATTCCAAGCTCCGCCCCCTACGGTTTTCTTACAGGCTGCCCCTGCTCATTTCCCACATGATGACCGACGCCGCGACGCCCGCGTTCAGCGATTCGCTGTCCGGCCGCATCGGGATTATCAGCTGCCCGTCGCAGATTGCGAGCAGCTCCGTGCTCAAGCCGTTTCCCTCGCTGCCTACCACGACCGCGGCCTTATCCAGCGGTATCTCCCTGAAATCCCGCGCCGTCTCGCTCAGCGCCGCGCCGTACAGCGGCAGGCCGTTTTCATCCAGCGCCGCGCGCAGCTCCGCGAGCGGCAGCTCCAGCACGCGCTGGCGGAATATCGCGCCCATCGTGGCACGCACGGTTTTGGGATTATAGAGATCGGCGCACGCGCCGGTGAGTATCACGGCGTCCACGCCGAAAGCGTTCGCCGTGCGGATGACCGTGCCAACGTTGCCGGGGTCCTGTACGCCCTCGAGAACGATGGCGTTTTTCAGCCGAGCCGCGCCGATCCTGCGCATGCGGACAGCGAACAGCGGCCCTGGGCTGTTCTTCAGCGGCGACGCGTAATCGAACAGCTCCGCCGGTGCGGCGTACTCCTTCGCTCCCGCAAGCCCCCCGACCTCCGTCGGCTGTTCTTTCCACAGAACCGAGACGATCTCCGCGCCGAAGGCGACGGCCTCGCGCAGAGTTTTTATCCCGTCGCACAGGAACTGCCCCTGTTCGCGCCGGTATGCGCCGTCGGACGCGAGCGCCCGGACGTTGGCGATATATGTATTCTTTCTTGAGCTTATGCTTTCAATACTCATCAACGCTTACCTATTATAATATTTACAATATAGATTCCGGAATTATATATTATCATAATCCCGCCCGTTTTCAAGCCCCGATTTCGCCAAAAATTACCTCCGTCTCGCCTTCGGTGCGCGAACCGAGGAGATATGTCTCCCCGCCGGCACATTCCACGAGCAGAAACGGCGGGCAGGTCGGGTCAAGGCACAGCTTGAGCCTGCCGTATTCTGCGGCACTGAAATCGCCCTTCAGCAGATTCTCCGCGCCGGTGCCGACGCTGCGGACAAGATGCTCCGGCAGCTCGTCGAGAAGCTCCGCGCTCTCGATATCCGCCCGCTCTATGCGGTACGCGCTCTTGTCCCCGCAATAAGCGACAAGCTCCGTATTCGTGAGTTCAAGCGATGTCGGCCGGTTCGACACCGCGTCTATCAGCGCGCCGGTGAAGGGCATCGCCAGCAGGATCAGCGCGGCCATGCCCGCAAGGACTCTGCCGCTGGGGCGCGCGAGATTGACGGTCGTACTGCTGCCGACGCGGCAGTTGACGACCGTGCGCGTATCGTGCGGGTCGTAATACACCACGCCGCCGAGCCACTTATTGTCCTCGTCGGCATACCAGCCCCTGCCGCTGCTCTCGGTGAGCCGCGCCTGCAGTTCGCGCGTTTTAAACTCGATGCGCATCACCGCGATGACAACTATCGCCGACGCGAGCAAAATTCCAAGCAGCGACCGGACCGGATTGCCGTCTGACAGCCACACCGCGAGGCTCACGAGCGCAAGCCCATATGCCGCGGCCAGCCATATCCGCTCCCAGCTGCGGCGGCGAATGCGCGTGAGGGTATTGGTGAGGTCGGTGTCCGCGTCCACAAGCTCCGCGCGGCGGCGGAACGCCCAGCGGAAGCAGGCAAGGCACGCAGCCGCGCCGACTGCATTGGCGGCGTATATCGCCCACATCACGCGCTCAGACACCAGCGGCAGCAGTGCAAGCGCTATCGCCGGAACAAAGCACCACGCCGATATGCCGTGCGGCTCCTGAATGGCTTTCAGATCAACCGTGCGCGTGTCGCCGCGCTCCGCCGCCCAGCCGCGGCTGCGCTTGATGCGCTTCAGGTCGCGGTTGCAGCGCAGGTACGGTATATACGGGATCACGATGCAGACGTCCGCCCACGTGAGATACAGCGTCATAGAAAGGCTGACGCTGCGGATAAACACGCACGGCACGACCGCGGAGGTCAGCACGGCGCAGACTATGCCCAGCTCCTTTTTGAATTTTGCGAGCCGCCGGCAGACCTCCGCGTCCTCGTGCGCCTCAAACGGCATCGTCACGCCGACGACGATGTTCTTCGTGAACTTCGCCTCACCGCCGAGCGCTCTGTACATCAGGTACGGCAGCCATATGAGACTGCCCCAGAGAATGATTCGCCAGATCATTTTGTCTCCTCCTTGTCCTTATCGCCGTAAAGCTTATCGCACAGCTCCAGAGTCTCCGCGCGGCCAAATCCCGCAAGGCGCAGCTCCGAAAGGCTCAGTCTCAGCGCGGACAGCGTTTCCTCCGAAACGCTTCCCCGCTCCCCGCGCGGCGCGACAGCCGCGCCGCTGCGCCGGTCGGTCGTAATATAGCCCTCCTGCTTCAGCAGCTGGTAGGCCTTGCTCACGGTCATGGTGTTTATGCCGCTCTCCTCAGCCAGCGCGCGCACTGTCGGCAGTTTCTCCCCTGAAATCAGTCTGCCGTCCGCAATGCCGATGATGATCTGGTTGCGGAGCTGTATATACAACGGCGTATCACTTGAAAAGTCGAAGGTCAAAAGCATATAAAACGTCTCCTTTGTATTATTTATAATAATACAAAGGAGACAAAATGTCAATGCCTATAAGCTGCGTATCATTCTTCTCTGCCGGGCTCCGCAGGCTTGTGCACCCATGTACGCTCGCTGATTATATAGCGCGGGCGCTGCTTCGTTTCAAGATATATTTTCCCGATGTACTCGCCTATGATGCCGAGGCAGATAAGCTGTACGCCGCTGACAAAGCAGATTATGCACGTCATGCTCGCCCAGCCCGCGACGGCCTTGCCCGCTATCGCCGTGATGAGCGCCCACAGCACGCCTATGAAGCTGATGAGCGCGACGGCTGCGCCGAAGCCGGTTATCATCCGCAGCGGCTTCACCGACAGGCTCGTGATGCCGTCGACCGCGAGAGCGATCATTTTTTTCAGCGGATAGTGGCTCTCGCCCGCGATGCGCTCCGCGCGGGAATAGCTGACTGTCGTACTCTTGAAGCCGACCAGCGGCACAAGGCCGCGCAGGAACAGGTTGACCTCGCGGAAGTTTGCGAATTCCTTCAGTACACGCGCGCTGATGAGCCGGTAGTCCGCGTGGTTATACACGACCTCCGCGCCCATCGCGGAGAGGAATTTATAAAAGCTCTGCGCGGTGAAGCGCTTGAAGAAGGTGTCCGTCTCGCGGCTGGAGCGCACACCGTACACGACCTCACAGCCGTCGAGATACGCGTCGACCATCGCGTCCATGGCGTTGATGTCGTCCTGTCCGTCGCAGTCGATGGAAATCGTGATGTCGCAGTGCTCGCGCGCCTCCATGAGCCCGGCGAGGACCGCGTTCTGGTGGCCGCGGTTGCGGCTCTGGCTGATGCCGATATAGTGCTCGTCCCCTTTGGCAAGCTCCGAAATGATCTCCCACGTCCGGTCGCGGCTGCCGTCGTTGACGAACATGACCCGACTCTCGGGACTTATTTTACCCACGGCGGCAAGCTCGTTTATCTTTGTAAGGAACATCGGCGCCGTTATCGGCAGCACCGCCTCCTCATTGTAGCACGGCACGATTATATACAGTATGGCAGCCATGATAGCCTCCTGAAAAAGTGATGTTTTAATTATATTATCCCGCAGAAATATGTCAAGTCATGCACTGTAAACAAATATCGGCGGAGTGTCCCCCCGCCGATATGTTTATGCATTTTTATTTCAGAACCTCGGCCTCGATGCGCTTGCCCTTGAAGAGCTTACCGATGAACATCACGACCGCGAAGAACGCCAGATAGCCCAGCACCTGCTTATAGCCCTTGCCGACCCAGCAGCAATAGCACATGAACACGCAGCAGCAAAGCCCAAGCATCGGCAGGACGTAGCGCTTTATGACACTGCCGCCCTTGTCCTTGACGATGAGCGCGATGAACATGGGGATATACATGGCATAGAGGTTTATGATGCATATCTCGTCCGGCTCCCACGCGATCCACTGGCAATCGTGCAGCCCGCCCATGAAGTCGGGGCCGTACATCCAGATAACCGCCGTCCATGCGTACCAGAAGCCGCCGAGCATCATGCCGATTATCGCCGACTTCAGGGTGAAGCCGTTCTGATGGTCAATGTCGCCGTAGAACTCCGGGCGCGGCCCCATACCGCGCGCGGCGACGGAGTACATGCCGCGGCACGAGCCCATGATAAGGCCGTTCATAACGCCGAGGCAGCCGATGCTGATGAATGCGTAGACGATGGTGCCGACGGTCTTGCCGAAGATGTTTGAAAACGCGATGCGCGGCAGGGACTCGCCCAGCGGCCACGTGCCGATGATGGTCTGCACATCGCCGACGCTGCTCATCGCAAATATGTACAGGCAGTAGAGCACGGTGCAGAACAGCGCACCGAGAATGAGCGCGATGGGAAGATTGCGCTTCGCGTCATGCAGTTCGGAATTTATCGAGGTCGCGATTATCCAGCCCTCATACGCGAACGCGAAGGACGCGACGCCTGCAAACACGCCCTGAAACGCGGTCGTCCCCTCAACGGCGGCGGCATATTCCGGAGTGTTGACATAGTCGAGCACGTTCGCGGTCGTGCCGTTGACCGCGCCGACGATGATGCCCACCACGGCCATAAGCAGCAGCGGGACGAGCTTTATGATGGTCATGCTGACCTGAAGCTTTCCCGCAAGCTTCGGGCTGATGGCGTTGATGCCGTAGCCTATCATCAGAAAGCCCGCGCCAAGGCCGAGCGCCTCGGAGCGCACCGTCCCCGTCACGAAGAAGTCGAGCGACTGTATGCCGCACAACTCAAGGAAGAACACCGCGGAGAAGAAGGCCAGCATCGCCGAAAGACATGGGTAATATATCGTGGTCATAAACCAGCCGACATAGTAGGAGTACGACGGCCCCAGAGCCACTTCGGCATAGTCCACCACGCCGTTCACCTTCTCGTACTTTGCGCCAAGCTCAGCGAATACCAGCGAACAGATTATGCATATCGCGCCTACGAGCGCAACCACGAGCACACCCTGAAGCATGTTGCCGTGCGTGAGCGCCAGAACCTTGCCGCCCTTGATAAACACGCCGGAGCCGATGACGATTCCGATGACCATGGATATCGCCGTGGGCAGGCCGTACCTTTTCTCCATTTTACTTCCCATAATCGCAACCCTCTTTATTAGTTTAGAACATCACCTTGATAAATGCTTTTCTCATCCATTTTAACAGATTTTCGGATGTTGTCAATAAATATTTAAGAATTTGTATATTTATTAAGAATATGAAAGTTGCTTTTATACCGCTTATTCGCCGAGGAAGTCCGCAAGCTCCTGCACGGTCTTGAAGTAGAAATCGGAGTTCCGGCGCATGAAGTCCTCGATCTGCGGGACGTCATACGCCCAGCCGGCCGCGGCGAAGTCCACTCCGCAGGAATGAGCCATGTCAAAGCCGGGCTTCAGGTCGTCTATCATCAGCAGCTCCTCCGGCGCAAGCCCAAGCCGGCGCATTATCTCCTCCAGCGGCCACGGATTCGGCTTGCGGCGCTCAGGCGGCTGCTCCCAGCCGAACACCAGATCCGGCTCCGGCAGGCCGTTTTCCGCGTAGTCGCGGCGGATGTTCTCGTCGAAAGAGTGCGACACAACGCAGATGTACCCGCCCTCGGCCTTGTGGCGGCGCATAAGCTCGTTCATGCCGGGGTACGCGCCGGGGATGTGCTGCGCGACGTATTTTTTCCAGAACTCCGTCTCGTCCTGAAGTGCGGCGTCGTCCATGCCGTATTCGTTCTGGCACATCCGCATGAAACCGGGGTCGAAATTTTTCAGGAAATATTCCTCAAGCGTGCAGTGCCTTCCGGGGTAGCGCAGGCGCAGATACTGCTCGAAGCAGGGGTGGTGTATCGTGGCGGTGCTGTTGACGACGGTGTCGTCGTGGTCGAAAACAAGGCATTTGTATCTCATGTCTACCTCTTATATTTTATTTTGATTTACGTCCAGTTTATCATATGTGGAAAAGAAAATCGACAGGTTTTTATAAAACCTGTCGATTTTGGCATAGGGTGAATTAGGCAATGCATCCCTGCTGGTCAAATATTTTTGCAACAACGTATATTTTTCTATCACCCATTGGAAACACCTCAAATTCTTGCAAGCACTTTAGGAACTTCTCTAATCGCAATTTGCTGAATCGTGATTTGAGCAAAGCATGGTGCCACCCTAATCCAGTATCCTTTTCACCTGTTCACGCACTATCGTCGACAGCGCATCGAGCCGTGCCTCTTCTGCTTTTATCTTCGGATGCTGCTCAAAGCTGAAATCGCACAGCGGTTCAAGATCCTGACGTATATTATCCGTCAGCATTCCTCTTGCTGTTGAAATGAAGTCAGTACCAAAACGCGGCGTGCATGTGCCGATGCACCAGTCTGTATTTTTGAGTTGGTCAATGTCCATATCAAACAGCAGGCTACGGTTGTTGTCGAACACCGGCGCCATTCGTATTACGGACATTGTGTCATTATCTATGAGCGCCCCAAAATTGCCGAGGTGCCTGTCAGTGTTGAGTATCAACGCGTCGAGCACGCACATTCTGCGGAAGCTGTCACCGGAGCCTATCGATGTAAAATAATTGAGCATGGCGGAGACAGAGCGCTCACCCTTTGGCAGAAGGTCATGTGCTTTAGCAAGCCCGGCTTTCTCGCTCGTGAACAGTGCGCACTTGCTTATCAGCTTATCGTGATAGTACGCGATGTCATAAGGCACATAGTCCATGTGCAGCTTCTCTGCGAGCTGGCACGAAAGATATTCCGACAGCGGTTCTATTTCAAACGTCGCACTTCCGCTTTTGTAAAGCATGATCCGCCCGTTTTCCCGTACCCAGCATTTCGCAAAATATCCATCCGTCCCAAACTCGGGAGATGTCGTCGAAAAGCTTGTGCTCCCAATGCGTCCGTCAAAAGCTGCCGCAGCAACAAGCTCATCGAACTCGTTGCGGTACAATGAAACGTCATCCCATTTGAGCAGAGAAGTCTCTAGCTCCACCCAGAATGTATCATTGAGTGAAAGCGCATGGGTGACATTCAAAAAACCCTCAAGATCGTTGCAGTTATATCTCTCAAGAAGCTCCGTAATATGCTTGCGGTGCTTCGGGGCTTGTCTGCCTGTCAGGTAGTCTGTGAGATTATGATATCCCCACGGGCGCAGCTCGGTATACCACTCATGCTCACTGCACTCGACCTCGTCAAACTCATTGCGTCTGCACGAGAACGAAAGCCACGCAGAATCTTTATTCATGAGAATATAGTTCACAAGCACACCCCCTCTGGCAGTTTATCGACTCTATGTATTTTACCACGCTTCTCACACAGTCACAAGATAATAATACTCATCTTATTCACCTATCTGCTCAAGCTGTTTTGCTATATGTTCAAACGTCTCAATGGCGTCATCAAGATTTTGCTTTTCATCCGTGTACAGCAGTGTCTCATACAGCGCCTCCATTTTCGGATATTTGTATTCGGACATTGCAGACAGATACTTATTCAAATTATTATTCACTCCATAATAGTCGAGGATGCTGCGTAAGAATGCAATGGTACGTTTGGGATAATGAATCCGCGAATTGACATATTCAAATACCTCATCGGAATAATGCGGAGCGAACTCTTCGCAAAGCTTAATAAATTGGTTCTGATTCAAATCCTGTATTTCAGAGTAGTTCTTCAGGACTTCAAGTATTTGGATCATTCGTACCGCTTCCGGTGAGTATTTCAATTCCTTCTGGGTAAGCCGAACTCTTCCTATCCGCTTTGTTTGCTGCTCAGGCAGAGAAGAATACACCTCGATCAGCTTAGGTACTTGAGTAGTCAGATTCAGATGATTATATAACGCATAGCCTATTACAGTCCCGTTTCCATCTCTCGTAAACTCGTGAATAACATCACGTTCGGAAGGAAGTCTTATTCCGTACTTACCGCGAGCCGGTTTGCAGTATATTCCTCTCGAGACATGAGCCAAGGTGTTTTGTTGGCACATGCGCTCCAACGTCTTGTAGTAAGCTGATTCAGATACAGTATCGCTAAGACTCTGACGGTAGAGCCGACTTGCAAAAATAAGCTGGTTTTCTTCGAAGTTTTCTAACTGTCGTTCGATTTCGTGTTTAGCCTGCACTGCTCCTCATCTCCGTAAAAAGTATAATCATATTCTATATACTACTATACTCAGAGAGAAAAGCATCGTCAAGTAAAATCAAAATTTACTTGACGATGCTTTTTATTCTATGTTCAACTCTTCCGCCAGCCTCCGCACTATCTGCTCTTGCGCGGATCTGTCCCGCGCCAGCCCGCGCTCCCGTCTTACAGCTTTGTGCCGGACTGTTTGCCTATATACTCCTCGATCATGTATGAATATTTCAGCATGAACTGCGTGTTGAAATCATCCAGGTCAATGCCGGTCATCGCCGCGATCTTCTGTTTGCGGTAGGAAAGCGTGTTGCGGTGCAGGAACATTTCCGTAGCTGTCGCGGCACTGTTGAACCCGTTCCTTGCAAGACATCCTAGAGTTTCGTACAGTTGGCTGCCGTTCTGCTTATCGTACTCCATGAGCTGGAGAAGCGCAGGGTGGCAGTAAAACCCGACCTTGCGGCTTTGCGCCACATTGTTTATAAGGTCGTAGAGCGCCACATTTTTGTATTCATACAGGTTCTCCGGCAGGTTCAGCAGGCCATTCAGTTCTATGGCTTTCACCGCCTGCTCGTAATAGTACTTCATAGATGTCACGGTAGAAAACGGGTTGCTGACACCGCAGATAAGATGCTCATGCTCGCACAGGGACAGGAGCTTGCTCATATCCTCCTCCGCAAGCGCAGGGGCATCATCCGAAAGGCCGAAGAGAATGACCATCATCTTGTTGTAATATACGTATCTCTCGCGCGGGAACATTTGCCGCAGCGTGCGCGGCATATCATCCTTGACATAGTTTGTCCCCTGGAAGAACCGCGGCTTCACCGCCGCGATGCACATGCGGCTCGGGAATTTCATTTCCCCGGCGTATATACGCGCGTTTACCTGCTCCGACGGTATCCCGCGGAAAATGTCAATAAGCAGATTATCATAAAGCCCGTTCTTCACGCTGTCCGCATTGATATTTTTCATCATGAACTCCGTCGCCGCATAGCTGATGTACGACAGCATATCTTCGCAGTACGTGCTGAAGTTCTCTTCTTTCTGAAGCATGAACACATATCCGTAAAGCTCTCCGTTAATACGTATCCGCTTGGCAAGGTAATAGAGCTGATTATCCTTGCAGTGGCGCAGCAGCGGGCCGTCGTTCTGCTCGTCGCCATGCTGCGCGCTCACATTATATATGTGCTTTATAAAAAACGGCGGGCAGAAGCCGCGCTCTATGCTCTCTATCCAGAGCGAGTCGTTGAGCGTGAACGGATGCGAGTGCGTGATAATCTTGCCGCTCATGTCGATTATGGTGATGTTTATGTTCAGTTCCTTCGCCATCGCATCCACGATCGCGTCCAGCCCCTTGCCATACATGATCATTTCCATCATGCGCATCCGCAGGCTCTGGGACTTGTATTCATGGCGCAGCAGCTCCTCGGCAGCCGCCACCGCATCAGGCAGTTCATCCGGTTTGAACTCCGCCCAGCTGCACTGAGCCGCATTGAGTTTGTCGGAACTGTCTCCGCTCCACAAAAGGTATTCTCCAAGCGCGCCGGTGTTCACGCCGCACAAATCATCAGACCACGTCAACGCATCTTCACCGGGTACTTTCCCGGCATCCGCCTTATCAATGTAATACACATTGCCGTCTTTCACAATTTGCTTTGACAAAACGGTATATTTCTCAACCAATTTACTCAGCAATTCAGAAAATTTCATATTGTCACCTCGTTAACTATATTATGCCCTGCGCACAAAGATTTCAAGAACTTTTTGTGTTTCAGGTTTGTCGCACAATATTGCAGCATCGTTTGTGCGGCGCGCACATTTACAGATCGGCCTCCTGATGATATTTTTTTAACAGCAAGCAGTACAAAACAAAAAAGCGAAATTTCAGGAGGTAAACATGAAATACGAAAAGCTTTTTGAAAAAGGTAAGATCGGCAAGCTCACGCTGAAGAACCGCATAGTCATGACACCGATGGGCACCGGTTTTGCCGCAGCATCCGGCGAAGCATCCGAGGAGATCACCAAGTTCTACGAGGAACGCGCAAAGGGCGGCGTCGGCCTCATCATCTGCGAGGTGTGCCGTGTTGATGAGCTGTCCGGCATTGCTCAGCCCTGCCAGCTCCGTGCGACCGACATGAACGTCATCCCGAGCTTCACCCGTATGGTCGACAGGATCCACGCATACGACACAAAGGTATTCATGCAGCTGCACCATCCCGGCAACGAGGCCTTCCCCATCACGCTGCACGGCAACCCCGTCATCGGCCCGTCTCCCGTGATGTGCAAGACCATCGGCGTTGTTCCGAAGGAAATGACCACCGCCGAGGTCGAGGCCATGGTGAAGAACTATGTCAAGGCCGCAGTCATCGCAAAGACTGCCGGCTTCGACGGCGTTGAGATTCACGCGGCGCACGGCTACCTCGTCAACCAGTTCATGAGCCCGCACACCAACCACCGCACCGATAAGTACGGCGGAGACTTCTTCAACAGGATGCGCTTCATTTCCGAGATCATCATCAGCATCCGCTTTGCCTGCGGCGCCGACTTCCCCGTTTCCGTGCGTATGAACGGCACTGACTTCTGGGATGACGGCAACGATGAGAAGGAATGCCAGCACATCGCCCGCTATCTCGAGTCCCTCGGCGTTGCATCCCTCAATATCTCCAGCGGCTCCTATGAGTCCGGCTGGTCAATCATCGAGCCCTACCCCTATCAGGAAGGCTGGAAGAAGCATCTTGCAAAGGGCATCAAGGAATGCGTACATATCCCTGTCATCGCCGTCAATACCGTCAAGCACCCGGCTCATGCTGAGGCCATGCTCGAAGAGGGCGTGTCCGACTTCGTCGGCGTTGCGCGCGGCAACCTCTGCGATCCGGAATTCGGCAACAAGGCAAAGCGCGGCGACGACGCCCGCGTGCGCAAGTGCATCGGCTGCATGAACTGCTTCAAGCAGGCAGGTCTCGGCCGCGCGATAGAGTGCGCAGTCAACCCCGTGCTCGGCCGCGAGACCTACCGCGGAGACGACAAGCTCATAAAGAACGGCGACGGCAGGACCGTTGCAGTCATCGGCGCAGGCCCCTCCGGTCTGCAGGCTGCCATTACTCTTGCAAAGCGCGGCTTCAAGGTCGTTGTGCTTGAAAAGTCCGACCGCATCGGCGGCAACATGAACCTCGCCGCTGTTCCTCCCTGCAAGGGTCTTATCGGTGAGTTCATCGAGACTCTCGGTATTGAGGCCGCAGACCTCGGCATTGATATCCGTCTCAACACTCCCGGCACCGTCGAGGCTGCAAAGGCAGTCGGCGCAGTCGGCGTGGTCATCGCGGCAGGCGGCATCGATATAATCCCGCAGGTCGACGGCATTGACAAGGCATACACCTACAGACAGGTCCTCAAGAACGAGGTCGAGCTCAAGGGCAAGAAGATCGCCGTTATCGGCGGCGGCCTCACCGGTCTTGAGACTGCGGAATACCTCAGTGATTTTGACAATGAGGTCTCCGTTATAGAGATGGCTCCCGCTGTCGGCACCGCAATGTACCGCAGTGTTACCGACGCAGTTGTCGGCCACATCACCAAGAACGGCGGCCATATAATGACCGGCACGATGTTCAAGGCCGTCGGCGACGGATTCGTCACTCTCAACAGCCTTGCAACCGGTTATGATACCGACGCTCCCTTTGACGCATGTGTTATCGCAATGGGCGTGAAGCCCAACGACGCGATCGTGGCCGAGTTTGAAGCCGCATTTGATAAGGTCGCAGTTGTCGGCGATACGGTCGAGCCCGGCAACATCGCAGACGCGACCCACTCCGGTCTCAACAAGGCGTTCGTATTTTAAGTGCTGGTGCAGCAGGAAAGGAGTATCACAATGAAAGAATTCAAGGATAAAGTCATAGTTGTCACCGGCGGTGCGCGCGGCATAGGCAAGGCCATTGCCGTCGAAGGCGCAAAGCGCGGCATGAACGTCGTCCTCAACGACATAGACCCTCTGGTCTGCGAGACCGCGAAGGAGATCGAAGCAATGGGCGTGAAGTGTGTCGCCCAGAACGCCGATATCTCCATCTACGAGAACATCGAAGCTCTTCTCAAGCTCACTCTTGATACTTTCGGCCATGTCGACATTCTCGTCAACAACGCCGGCTGCGCCGTCTCCGGTGCGATCTGGAAGCTGCCCAAGCGCGATATTGACTGGATAACCGAGCTCAACTTCCTCAGCCATCTCTACGGCATGAAGATATTCCTGCCGCAGATGATCGCTCAGGGCACTCCCTGCGAGATCGTCAACGTCGAATCCACCGCCGGTCTTATGACCTCCGGCAAGGCAACGATGTACCACGCGACGAAGGCCGCCGGTGTTGCGACCTCCGAGAGCGTATACATCGCGATGAAAGAGAACAACTACCCCATCAATGTCCACTGCCTCGTTCCCGCGTATGTCAAGACCACCATCCACCTTGCCGACCTGCACCGCCCCGAGCGCTTTGCCATCAACGACGATCCTTACTATACCAGCGAGGAGTACAAGGCCGGTCAGCTCCGCGGTACGCGCGGCGTCATGAGCGGCATCCCCGATTGGTATGTCGGCGAGTGCGTCTTCACCGCCATTGAGGATGAGAAGTTCTATATCTTCACTCACCCCGAGTCTCAGGTCGTTGCACAGCCGCGCGTCCAGCGCCTTGCATCCGGCATCAATCCCAAGACCTGATCGTACAGCATAAATCAAAGTGCCGCGTAAAAGCGGCACTTTGATAAAACATGAAATTCATATTCAGAAAGGCGGTAAATCTATGTTCACAAACTACGAAAATGCTAAAGTAGTCATCACCGGCGGCGCCAACGGCATCGGCAAGACCCTCGCTCTCGGCTTTGCCAAGCGCGGTTCCGATGTTGCGATAATAGACATCCACGGCGATGAGGCCGAAGCCGTCGCAAAAGAGATACGCGGCATGGGCCGTAAGTCCTTCGCAATGCAGGCTGACGTTTCCGTCCTTGACGAGTGCAAAGCGATCCTTGATAAGACGATGGCCGAGTTCGGCCGCTGCGACGTGCTCGTAAATAACGCGGGCGTCTCCGCGCTCTCCGATGTTGAGCATATCCCGGAGAAAGACATACGCTGGGTCTATGAGACCAACGTATACTCGCACTGGTTTATGATGCAGAACTTTCTCCCGCAGATGCGCAGCCAGAAATCACACTGCCAGATAATCAACGTCTGCTCTATCGCGGGTCTCATTTCCATGAACGGCGCCCCCGCATATTTCAGCTCCAAGCATGCCGCGGTCGCACTCTCCGAGTGCGTGTACAAGCAGCTCAAGGCAGACAAGGCCGATATAGACGTGTCCATCTTCTGCCCCGGCTATATAAACACCGAGATGCACCTGACCGACCGCCATCGTCCAGAGCGCTTCGCCATCCGTGACGATGAGCCGTATTACCACACCGAGGAGTACGCAAAGTTTGTCGCGTTCAACAAGTACCTGCTTGAAAATGGTGCAGATGTAAACGTCGCTGTGGAGACGATCTTCAAAGCTCTTGAGAAGGAGCAGTTCTATATTCTCGATACACCGAAGTATGAGCGTCTGCTCTGCGAGCAGGGCGTCTTTGAAGCGGAGAAGATCCGTCCAGTCGACTATTACACACTGAACTGAATATCAAAATCTGAATAAACACGAGGAGAATTTACAATGGAAGAAAAAATCGGCAAGAAATTTTTGCTCTATTTCCGCCTCGCGCTTCTCTGCTGGATCCTCATTGCAAACGCGATCCTGCACATCATCGGTTTTCCCTACGGCTGGCTGATCTTCATCAGCAACATCATGCTCTTCACCCTTGAGGGCGATGTCAAGGAACGTTTCCTCACCGTTGAGATAGGCGGCCTTGTCGGGCTCGTGCTCACTGTGCTCGCAATGCTCGCCATCTCCGCCCTGACACCGATCGTCGGCGACCTCTTCGGCCTGCTTATCCCGCTCGCCGCGGTCCTCGCGCTGCTCATCCTCGGCCACCCCTATGCCCCCAAGGTGCTCAACAATGTCGGCTTTGCCTATCTTACCTGCGCCTGCATAGATACCGCTTCATTCGCAAGCAACATCGGGCTGTTCATTCTCGTTTTTGTCGTCGGCTCGCTGGTGTTCAACGGCGTATGCGTCCTGCTCATGAAGCCGATGAAGGCGCTCGCCGTCAAGAGTGTGACAAAAGCCGCAAGCAACGCATAAAGCAAATTTCACAGCATTGTTATATTTCGTAACAGGCAGCCGTTGCAAGCGGCTGCCTGTTACGTTTTGGGGATAAATCAAGTTTGCATGGCTTGCAGTTTCATGCTCTATTCAGCTCCTCCGTTACCCTCCGCACGATCTGCTCATGTGCGGCTTTGTCCCGCGCCATCTCGTCTTTCGCAAGCGCCTCATCGCGCATGCGCTCTGCCTCACGCGCCCAGACTTCAAATTCCGGCTTGTACATCTTACCTTTGCTCACGCGGGCAAAGTATTTTTTATACGCCCGCTGGTGGACCTTCCAGATATCGTTGTTGTCAACTTTCTCTTTGAAGCTTTTTGCCGCTCCTATTTCGCGGCAGGTATTTCCGCCTTGACCCGGTGCCGGTTCATTGCAGTACGAGTACGTTGCGCCCGGAGTCTGCAAAAACAACCGGCGGCAGTTCGCACAGCGCTTCGGAACAAAGTCCTTTTGCAGCCCCTTCATCAGCTCCACGTGGACGAAATCCAGCAGTCCGTTGAAGTACATCTTCTCGACGATCTCGCACTCGCCCTGAACTTCCCCTCGCATACGATTACGGGAAGGAAGATACGGTGAAAGAAACCAGGAAAGGATGTCCTTCACACGATCGTCACACGCGCCGCGCCGGTATTCAGCTCATCCGGCAGTTTGGCATTCGTGATGATGTGATCCGCCTCGCACAACGGCATCAGCATATACGCGCCAGACTTCAGAAACTTCGACTTGTCGCAGAGGAACACCTTCATGTCCGCCTGCTGTAAAGCGCGGCGGCGCAGGGCGTTTGCCCGCGCGCTGTAATCGGCGATCCACGCCCCCGGCGTTATCGCCGAGGAGGAGTAGAACATGATGTCGATGCCGAAGTGCGTGATGAGTTCCTCCGCCTCGTACCCGTAAAAGCTCATCGTGTCATAGCACGTCTCTCCGCCGAGGCAGATGGTGGGGACGCGGTACTTCGCCGCGAGCTGCAAAACGGAGATATTGTTGGTGACAACAGTGATGTTCTTGTAAGCGCTCATTTGGTCGATGATGTGCAGCGTCGTGGTGGATTCGTCCATAAACACCATGCAGTTGTCGCGCAGCAGCTTTGCTGCCGCCTTGTCGAGCTTGAGCTTTTCCTGCGGATTGACGCCCATGCGGAAAACCGCGGGGCCGCCGTCCATATCGCTCAGGCGCGGCATCACGCCGCCGTGGCTGCGCACCACGAGTCCAAGATCCTGCATTGTGTTCAGATCGCGCCGCACCGTCGGCATGCTGACAAAGAGCTCTTTACTGAGTCTGTCCACGCTTGCATAGCCGCGCTCTGCCAATATATTCATTATTTTCTCATACCGTTCGTTTTTCACTTCTGTCCCCGCCTTAACATTGATCGCTTTTGATCGTTTCTCAATATTAGCGCCAAATCTTGCAGAAGTCAAGTATTGTGAGTATAATACGGTTTAGCTATTTTGATGAAAAATGCCGCCGCAAGGCGCGTGAAATATATATTTTTGATGCAAAATTATCAAAGTGTTGGAAACCGCACGTTAAACCCACGTGCGCCGGAAAAGTTCATATACGAAAGGCAAAAGAGAATATGGATAATGTAAGACTGATCGCGTTTGACCTTGACGGCACGCTCACTCAGCACAAGACGAAGCTTGCCCAGCCCAATCTCGGTGTGCTGAACGCACTGCGCGCAAAGTACAAGCTTCTGATGGTCGGCGCGGGGATGTGCAGCCGCATATTCAGTCAGATGAACGGCTACCCCATAGATATTATCGGCAATTACGGAATGCAGTTCTGCACATATAACGCCGCGACAGGTGAGCTTGACCATGTTTTTGATGAGCACGCCCCCTGTGACCGCGCCAGCGTCGAGGCTCGCGTGACCGCGCTGAGGGAGCGCTTCGGGTATACGGTGTTCAAGGGCAATAATGTAGAGTATCACGACTCCGGCTGCGTCACGTTCCCGCTGCTCGGCACCGCGGCGGACATTGCCGACAAGCTTGCCTTCGACCCGGATCGCGCAAAGCGCAAGCCGATGTATCCCGTCGTGCGCGATGCTTTCCCCGATTATACGGTGTTCATCGGTGGGTCGTCGTCGTTCGACCTTGCGCCTTTCCCGTACAACAAATATTACGCGCTCGACCGGTACTGCGCCGAGTATGGCTATGACCATTCCGAGGTCGTCTATGTCGGCGATGATTACGGTCCGGGCGGCAACGACGAGGCGGTCTACCGCTCCGACTTCCGCTTTATCCGCGTGGATGATTACACCCGCTTTGGTGAGTATATGAAAGAGTTTCTGTGAAGAGGAGCGTTGAAAGATGTTTATAGATTGCAGCAAGTACGCCGGAAAATGCGCCTGCGGACGCGTGCATACCATGGAGACCCGTGCCGCAGTGATAGAGCCGGGTTGCCTTTTTGAGTTTGAGAAGTACATGGCGCAGTTCGGTGTCACGGGTAAGCGCTGCGCGCTCTACGGTGAAAACTCCTATGCCGCCACGGCGGACAGGCATCCGCGCGCCGAGCAGAAGATCGTGCTTGACCCGACTGGGCTGCACGCGAACGAGATATCCACGGCGGAGGTGCTCGCGAAGCTTGAGGGCGATGTGGAAGTAATTGTCGCCGTCGGCAGCGGCACCATTCACGACATCGCGCGCTTCTGCGCGCACGAGCGCGGCATACGCTTTGTCTCCTGCCCGACAGGTGCGAGCGTGGACGGCTTCTGCAGCACCGTCGCTGCAATGACGTGGTACGGCTTCAAAAAGACGCTGCCCGCCGTCGCGCCGGAGATAGTGCTGGCAGACACGGAGATCATCAAGAACGCTCCCATGGAGCTCGTGCGCAGCGGCGTGGGAGACATTATGGCGAAATACACCGCCCTTGCCGACTGGAAAATGGCGCACGTCCTCACTAATGAGTTGCTTTGTGAAAAAATTTATAGTATAATGCAGGATGCCGCCGACACAGTCATGCAGAGCGTCCCCGGCATTGCCCGCGGCGAGGAGAGCGCCTACGCCGATGTGACCTATGCGCTCATCATGAGCGGCATCGCAATGCAGATGATGGGCAACTCCCGCCCCGCCTCCGGCGCGGAGCATCATATATCCCACATGATAGAGATGGAGCCTGAAGCATTCCCGGTAAAGTTCCCCGCCATGCACGGAGAGAAGACCGGCGTCGGCTCGCTCATTGCGGTGCGCGAATATAAGCGCCTTGCAAAGATAGAGGACATCACCCCGTACATAACCGATTACGCCCCCATACCGGAAGAGCATTTTCGCAAGTTCTTCGGCGAGCGGCTGGCGGATTCGCTGATAAGAGAAAACAAAAATGACTGCCTTGCAAAGGTGAGCCGCGAAAAGCTCAGCGCGAGCTGGGGTGAGCTGCGGCATATAATTGACGAGCTCCCGACTGAGGAGTACCTTTACGGGCTTTTGGAGATGCTGGACGCGAAGCGCGACCTTGCTTCCATCGGTGTGGAGGAGAGTGAGCTTCCCGTACTGCTGAAAAATTCACCCCTTGTGCGCAATCGTCTGACGCTTATGAGAACGCGCCGGATGATGAAGATATACGAAATCGAATAATATACAACAAATGTAAAGGAGAGAGCACAAGTGAGTGAAGAGATCATCATAAAACACGCTCTTAAAAAGTACGGTGACAATGTCATCATTCCCGATTTGAGCCTTGACATTAGAGAGGGCGAGTTTTTCACGCTGCTTGGTCCCTCCGGCTGCGGCAAGACCACACTTCTGAGAATGATCGCGGGCTTCAACAGCATCGAGGGCGGCGACTTTTTCTTCGGTGAGAAGCGCATAAACGACCTTGACCCTGCCAAGCGCAACATTGGCATGGTCTTCCAGAACTACGCCATCTTCCCGCACTATACCGTCAGAAAGAACGTTGAGTTCGGCCTGAAAAACAAGAAGTTCCCCAAGGACAAGATAAAGACCCAGTCCGAGAAGTTCATGAAGCTCATGCAGATCGACCAGTACGCCGACCGTATGCCTGAGCGCCTTTCCGGCGGTCAGCAGCAGCGCGTCGCGCTCGCTCGTGCACTGTGCATCGAGCCGGACGTTCTGCTGATGGATGAGCCTTTGTCCAACCTTGACGCGAAGCTGCGCGTTGAGATGCGCACGGTCATCAAGAACATCCAGCACAATGTCGGTATCACCACCGTGTATGTCACGCACGACCAGGAGGAAGCCATGGCGGTCTCCGACCGTATTGCCGTCATGAATGCCGGCGTCATCCAGCATGTCGGCACGCCCAAGAGCATCTACCAGCGCCCGGCAAACCTCTTCGTTGCCACGTTTATCGGCCGCTCCAACGTGATAAAGGGCAAGCTCGTCGTCGACGGCGGCAAGACCTATCTTGAAACGCTCTCCGGCTACCGTGCCGAGATACATACCGTCCGCCCCGAGCAGCAGAAAAATCAGGATATAACGATGTCCGTGCGTCCCGAGGAGTTCCTGCTTGACCGTGACAGCACCGAGGGCATCTCCGCCATCGTGGATGACTGCGTGTTCCTCGGGCTGAACACCCATTACTTTGTGCACCTGTCCTCCGGCGAGGAGGTCGAGATAATCCAGGAGTCCTCCATCGACAGCATTATCGAACCGGGGAGCGAGATAAAGCTGAAAATAAACACGGATAAAGTCAACCTCTTCACTGCCGACGGCGAGGAGAACATACTCACCGGCGTGTGCAATGACTGCGCGAAAGCATAACGGAGGAGCAGGCTATGGTCAAAAAACGTTTTGACGGCTGGCTGATCGTCTCTGTGCTGCTGCTGGTGCTATTCATCGCGGTGCTCATTTACCCGATGTTCGGCGTCATCAAGCAGGCAGTCATCATGCCTGACGGCAGCTTCTCGTGGGAGCAGTTCCACAAGTTTTTCAGCAACAGCTACTATGTGGACACCATCTATAATTCTTTCAAGATCACCATTTTTGTCACGGTGCTCACGCTCGTGATCGGTATTCCGTTTGCTTACTTTTATGCGTTCTACCGCCTCAAGGGCGCAAAAATCCTCTTCGTCGTCAGCATACTTTGCTGCATGTCCGCCCCGTTTTTGGGCGCGTACTCGTGGGTCATGCTGCTCGGACGCAGCGGTGTCATCACAAAGTTTTTCAAAACCGCCCTCGGCATCACCATGCCCAGCATCTACGGCTTCGGCGGCATCGCCCTGTCGCAGACGCTCAAGTTCTTCCCGCTCGTGTTCATCTACATGAACGGTGCTTTCAAGAGCATTGACAATACCCTCATGGAGGCCTCGGCAAATATGGGCTGCACCGGTGTGAAGCGTCTTTTCAACATCGTGCTGCATCTCACTATGCCCACCATCCTCGCCGCTACACTCATGGTGTTCATGCAGGCGTTTGCCGACTTCGGTACGCCCACCATCCTCGGCGAGGGCTTCAAGACCTTCCCGGTGCTGCTTTATAATGAGTATCTCGGTGAAAACGGTGCAAACTACAACTTTGCTGCCGCACTCGCCATTATCGCGGTCATCGTCACCGCCGTGATATTCTTCCTCCAGAAGTGGGCAACAGGGCGCTTCAGATTCTCTATCAACACCCTGCACCCCGTGGAGAAGAAGGATGCAAAGGGTCTCGGCGGCTTTCTCATGCATCTGTACTGCTATCTTCTCTGCGCCATTGCGATCCTCCCGCAGATATATATCATTTATCTCAGCTTCCGCAACAGCAAAGGCTCGCTCTTCGGCGTGGGGTACTCCCTTATCAACTATCAGAGCGCGCTGAAGAAAAAGCTCGTGCTCGCCTCGCGCAACACGCTCGTCATGGGCATCATCGCCCTTGCGGTCATCATCGTCATCGCGGTCGTGCTCGCATACCTCGTTGTGCGCCGCAACAACGCGCTCAACCACTCGCTTGACACTATCGCTATGCTCCCCTACATCATGCCCGGCGCCGTCATCGGCATCGCACTGCTCATCGCCTACGGCTCCAAGCCAATTGCCCTCACCGGCACAATGGCCATCATGATCATGTCCTTTGCGATACGCCGCATGCCGTACACGATACGCTCGGCAACAGCGACATTAATGCAGATCCCGATAAGCATAGAAGAGGCGGCGATAAGCCTCGGCGCGTCGAAGCTGAAAACTTTCGTGAAGATAACCGTGCCCATGATGTCAAACGGTATCCTCTCCGGCGCGATCCTCAGCTGGGTCGCCATCGTGACAGAGCTGTCGAGTTCCGTCATACTTTACAGCAACAAGACCACCACCCTCACCATGCAGGCGTATATCTACATCGGACGCGGCGAATACGGCACGGCAGCAGCATTTGCGGCCATCCTCACCGTCATCACCGCACTGAGCCTCTTCCTCTACATGGCGATAAGCAAGTCCGAAGACGATATACAGCTCTGATCCTCCGGCACACGACCGCCCAATAGATGCAAATGCATCCGGGAATATATCAAAAAAAGGAGAACCAAAATGAAGAAAATCCTAGCACTCGTACTGGCGCTTTGCATGATCTTTGCACTGTGCGCCTGCGGACAGTCCGCAGCACCTGCCGAACAGCCCGCTAAGAATGAAGCCCCCGCTGCTGACGGAGCGGCTCCCGCCGAAGACGCGGCAGTCGAGGAAGACCTGGGCGACACCCTCGTCCTCTACTCCTCCATGACCGAAGCCGACCTTGATGCTCTCAAGACCTGCTTCAACGAAGTGTACCCCGACATCGAGATCGAGGTCATCTCCGGTTCCGCCGGTGAGTTCACCGCGAAGATTCAGGCCGAAGCCGGCAACCCCCAGGGCGACGTTACTTGGGGCGGCCTTGCTGACTCCGACGGCGACAAGTACGCCGAGATATTCGAAGCATGGGTCTCTGACAACGACGATGAGCAGATGGAAGGCTACAGCACCCCCAACGGCTTTTACAGCATGGATCACCTCTCCACCGTTTGCTTCTGCGTCAACACCGAGCTTGAGAAGGAACTCGGTCTGAACATCCAGTCCTACGAAGACCTCCTCGACCCCAAACTCAAGGGCAAGATAGTCTTCTCCGATCCTAACAGCTCCTCCGCTGCATGGAACAACCTCTGCAACATCTTCTCCGTTTACGGCATTGACACTCAGGAGTCTTGGGACTACATCGACGCTCTCCTTGAGAACATGGTCGTTGTTGAGAAGTCTTCCGTCTGCTTCAACTCCGTCTCTGACGGTGAGTACGTTGTCGGCCTGACCTACGAGGACGGTGCGATCAAGCTCAACCAGAGCGCAGCCGAGCTCGGCACTGAGGCTGTCACCGAGGTTCGCTACCCCTCCAACGGCACTTCCGCCTCTGCTTTCGGTGTTGCGATCGTCAAGGGTGCTCCCCACATGGCAGCTGCAAAGGCTTTCGTCAACTGGGTCACCTCCGCTGAGGGTCAGAGCGCCATGGCAGAGTACATGCAGGGCACTCTCCGCTTCACCAACGCCAACTACACCTCTCCCGAGAACGCATGGCTCAAGGCGTCCAGCGACATCACCTGGGTCACCCGTGACGTCCCCACTCTGACCGCGCAGAAGGCTGACCTTCTTGCCAAGTGGAACGAGCACCTCGCCGCCGTTCAGGGCTGATAGGCAGAGCTGTAATATCTAACCGACATAAGCCCGCTTTATGCGGGCTTATGTTTTAAGGACCGCCGCCGCGGTGACTTCCGCCGGCGCTCACCGTGAGCGTGAACGCCGGCGGAAATCACCTGAAAGGGGAGAATATATGAAAATGTACGATACGCCGCAGGAGCTTTCAAAATACCTCAACATAAAGTTAGAGTGCGACTGCGGCAGGACGCATTATGTGCCCATAAAGGGCGTGGAAATAGGTGCGGACGCGATCGAGCGCCTGCCGCACTATGTGAAAAGTCTGGGCTATGCCCATCCGCTCGTCCTTTGCGATGAGATAACCTACAAGATCGCGGGCGCGCGCTGCATGGAGCTTATGCAGACGGCTGGCATCGCTGCGGCAGAGCATACGTTAACGCACCTTGGCTTTGACGAGGCGACACTCGGCGAGATCGTGATAAATAAGCCGGACGACTGCGACCTCATTATCGGCGTCGGCACGGGATCGATAACCGACATGACGCGCTATTCCAGCTTCAAGCTCAAGCTGCCGTGCTTCACTGTCGCCACCGGCGCACCGATGGACGGCTTTGCCGCTTCCATCGGCATCATGAATGTCAACAACCTCAAGGCCACCATGCCCGCCCACTGCACCGAGGTCATCATCGGTGACACGGATATCCTCAAGACCGCGCCTTACCGCATGACCGTCGCGGGCTTCGGCGACCTCATCGGCAAGCTCACCTGCCTCAATGACTGGGAGCTTGCGCGGATAATAAACGGGGAGCATTACTGCCATAATATCGTCACGCTCGTGCGCGAATGTGTGGCGGATGTGATGAAGGAAGCCCCGAAGATAAAGCAGCGCGACCCGGAGACACTCGGCAGCGTCATGCGCGGTCTCGTCCTCTCGGGTGCCGCCATCAGCCTTTACGGCGATTCCCGCCCCGCTTCCGGTGCGGAGCACCATATGTCCCACTATTGGGAGACGATACTTGAGCAGCGCGGTATCCGCCCCGCGATGCACGGCGAGCAGGTCGCCGTGGGGACGGTGCTGGTTCTGATGCTCATTGAGGAGCTGCTCAAGGAGAATATAGACTTCGACGCGGCGCGCGAGAGTGCGCGCGCTTACAACTCCGCGGCATGGGAGCTGGAGATACGCGCCCACTACGGTGCAGCGGCAGACGAGGTCATTGCCTTGGAGCAGAAAGCAGGCAAAAACAATATTGAAGGCCGTCTCGCGCGTATCGACAGCATGCAGCGCAGCTGGGATGCGGTGCGCGTTCAGCTTGAGACCCTGCCGGAGAGTTCCTCCGTGCGCGCGCTTCTGCGGGACATCGGCTGTCCCTGCACCCCGGCAGACATCGGCGTGGACGATGAACTGCTTATGGACACGTTCCGTTACTGCAAGGAGATACGCGCACGCTACACCGTCTTCCAGACCGTGTACGACCTCGGGCTCACCGATAAGCTCGCTGCGCGGGTGATAGAGAAGGCGAACAGCACCGATTGAGAAGAAAAGGAGAGGCAATATGCTTGAAAAGCTGAAAGAGGAAGTTCTTCGGGCAAATCTTCTGCTGCCGAAGTATGGCCTTGTGACATTCACATGGGGCAACGTCTCCGGTATCGACCGGGAGAGCGGGCTTGTCGTGATAAAGCCGTCGGGCGTGCCGTATGACGGCATGACGACGGAGGACATGGTCGTGGTCGACCTTGACGGTACGCGCGTTGAGGGCAAATGGAAGCCGTCAAGCGACACCCCCACGCATGTGGAGCTTTACAAGGCGTTCCCCAAGTGCGGCGGCATCGTTCATACGCACTCCCGCTGGGCGACTACGTTCGCTCAGGCTGGGCGCAGTATTCCCGCCATGGGCACGACGCACGGGGATTATTTCTATGGTGACATCCCCTGCACCCGCCTCATGACGCCCGATGAGATCGCGGGCGAATACGAAAAGGAGACCGGCAAGGTCATCATCGAAACCTTTGCCTGCACTGACCCCGCCGCTGTTCCCGGCGTCGTGGTGCATTCGCACGGTCCGTTCGTCTGGGGCAAGGGTGCCTTGGAGGCGGTGCACAACGCCGTTGTGATGGAGGAGGTCGCCTTCATGGACTGGCACACCATGATGCTCAACCCCGACAGCGGACACATGCAGCAGGAACTTCTGGACAAGCACTATCTCCGCAAGCACGGCAAAAACGCCTACTACGGCCAGAACTGAGGTCCCGTCAAGATTTATGCGCAAATTTATTTGCAGGCTCCGGCTGAATGAGGTCAGCCGGCAATAGAGGCGTCGTACAGAGCCGCCTCCAAGTGCTTCATGTTCATGTATTTCTTGTTGCCCCACTGGGTGCCCGCCACATGGCGGAGCCGGGCGCAGACCAGCATCAGGGCGGAGTTGCCATCGGGGAATGTCCCCACCACCCGCGTCCGCCGGCGGATCTCACGGTTCAGCCGCTCGATCACGTTGTTGGTGCGGATACGCGTCCAATGCTCGCTGGGAAAATCGCAGTAGGTCAGCGTCTCCTCAATGCCGTCCTCGACCTTCTTGGCAGCCTCCTTCAGCTTCATGGCGCGCAGCTCGGCAACGACGGCCTTTGCCTTCTCGCGGGACGCTTTCTTGCTCTCCTGGGCGTGGACCGCCTTGAGCATTTTAGCTACAATTTTGACCTTGGATTTGGGCACAACAGAGAAAACGTTCCGGTAGAAATGCACCGTGCAGCGCTGGTATTTGGCGTCTGGGAACACCTCGCCCACGGCCTCCAGCATCCCCATGCACTTGTCGCCGACGATGA